>Ga0155413_113_pt1 | contig 149735 bp, 174 predicted proteins | sample RifCSPhighO2_02_FD_106381 | JGI IMG/M metagenome (GOLD analysis project Ga0155413, IMG submission 106381) | Candidatus Woesebacteria bacterium RIFCSPHIGHO2_02_FULL_42_20
ACGTCAGATTGAAGAAACCGATTCGGATTTTGACCGAGAAAAATTGGAAGAACGGCTCGCCAAGCTGTCGGGTGGGGTTGCCCAAATAAACGTTGGTGCTGCAACAGAAATTGAGCTAAATGAGAAGAAGGAAAGAGTAAAAGATGCTGTTGGTGCAACCAAAGCCGCGATTGAAGAAGGAATTTTGCCCGGCGGAGAAGTTGCACTTCTTTATGCAAGGCGTATTCTTGACACTTTGAAAGCTGACAACGACGACGAACGGGTCGCAAAAGATATAGTTTACTCGGCGCTGGAAGAGCCATTGCGCTGGCTGGTCAAAAATTCAGGCGAGGACGACGGGTTTATTGTCAGGAAAATTGAAGAAGCCAACGACAAAGATTACGGCTATAACGTACTTACTGGGAAATTCGGGTCAATGACAAAAGCGGGAATTTTGGATCCCTTGAAAGTGACACGTTTTGCACTGCAAAACGCGGCCTCGGTCGCGATGATGGTCCTTACCACAGAGACTTTAGTGACAGACCTTCCCGAAGAGAAGAAAGAATCGGCGATGCCAAGCCCTGATATGGGTGGGATGGGCGGAATGGACTACTAAAATTACTTTTTCTTCTTCGGCTTGAACCTTGTTACAATATCAATTTTGGAATTAGGGATGTAGATGCGATTGCCGTCGGTATCACGAAGAACTGTCGAGCGAATGGTCATTTTGCGCACTTCGCCCTCGAAGGCGCCGATTTTGACAAAATCTCCGATATTAAAAACGTCTTCCATAATTATGAAAAAGCCGCCAATGAAATCTTTGACCATAGATTGTGAACCGAATGAAAGGCCGACGCCAAGCACCCCCAACCCGGCGAGTAACGGTCCGATATTTACTCCCCATTGACCCAAAATCATTAAAACTGCAATCAGTAAAATGCCAAAATTAATAATGTTTAAGAGGAGTGAACGAACGGTTTTTGTTTTGGCGAGGCGCTTTTCATTAAAACGACCAGACACCTTTGCGAAAGCAAATTTTAAAGCGTTTTTTGTGATAAACCGTATGACAAAAGTAGCAACTATGATTCCAGCGGAAGCGGCTATTTTACCGATGTTTTCGACTATAAAATTACTATTCATGCTATTATTGTACCATGCTTAATAATATTCTCCCCGCCTATAAACTTCCCGGTATGTCCACCTACGACATAATTAGGTGGTTTAAAAAAGAAACAGGGTTTAAAGGCAAGGTTGGCCACGGAGGAACACTAGACGTTTTTGCAAGTGGCGTTGTGCTGCTTCTTCTTGATCAAGCGACTAAGAGGTTTGCCGATATCCAGAAACTTGAAAAAACTTATTTGGCTGGGGTCAGGCTGGGTGTAGAGTCTACAACATTGGATGTTGAGGGGGATTTCAGTCGCGAAGCAATAAATAAAGATCTTGCCGTTTCTGATATAAAAGCTGGGCTGGAGAAGTTTAAAGGTGAATTTCTCCAGAGTGTGCCTGCTTATTCTGCGGCCAAGCATCACGGCAAACCGCTTTACGAATTAGCCAGAAAAGGAATAGAAGTCGACAAGAACAAACTAGTAACTATTTATTCGTTGGATATTGTTTCGTTTAAATCACCGCTAATTACCCTAAAAATTGGATGCTCTTCGGGGACCTATGTGAGACAGCTTGCTTATGACATCTTTAACGCTTTGGGGAGCGCAAGTTTTTTGTACTTTTTAGAGAGGCAAAAAATCGGAAAAATTGATAAAAAGATGTGCGCCGAAGTAGAAGATTTGGCTTCAAACTGGAAGAAACATCTTTTTGGAGTGGCTGATCTCTTGTAGAATTTAAGTATGTCTAAAGACAAAGAAAAAAAGGAGCATAAAAAGAGGGTCAAAGCTGTTATTGAGGAAACGCTTGCCGAACAAAGTACCGTGGAAACGGCAGGTCAAGTGGCCCAAAAAGACGTGGAGCCTAATCTGAAGGAAGCCGATGACAGACCGCACCCCAATGTTGTTAAATTGTTTGCAATTGCATTTGCCTCGATGGTCTTTGTCGCAGTCATATCCGGAGCTGTTTATACTTATCTTAATGGTGTTAGTTCTTTAAGAACTGAAGGAGTGACGCCTACGTCTACGCCACACCCAGAGGATAAAGAGCCTTTGACAGGGACCCCCGGGCCAGCTCCTACACTCAAGGAACAAGTTGACTTGTCAGTCTATAAACTTGTTGTTTTGAACGGCAGCGGAAAAATCGGAGTTGCCTCGCAAGCTAAGTCAGACTTAGCCAAAGCTGGTTTTGTGTCTATTAGCACAAATAATGCCGGTGCTTTCGACTTTGCTGAAACTTTGGTGTCCGCCAAGGAAAGCGTGCCCGAGTCCGTGAAAAGTTTGGTTAAGGGAACTCTTTCGAAAAGTTATGCTGTGGCAGATGGTGAAGCGTTACCGCCCGCCTCCGGTTTTGATATCGAAATTACTTTAGGATCGAAGTAGGATTGATAGGTACACCGTTTTCGATAATTTCAAAGTGCAAATGATCCCCAAATGCCCGGCCGGAGGAACCCATTTCGCCAATTTGTGTGTATAAATCCACTTCTTGACCTTCTTTAACCTTGATTGTGGACAAATGTGCATAGCGGGATATAATCCCGTTCCCGTGATTTACGATGACCGAGTTTCCGTAGCCGATTCTGGAATAAGTAATGTTTTCTACTATTCCCGTCATTACGGGTCTGATAACGTCTCCTGTGATTCCGTCGAGATCAACCCCCGGGTGGAAAAAATGGTATCCTTGTGTGATTCTTATAGTTTCGACTGGGTACTGAATGCCGCTTTTAGTTACTAATGGTTCGCTGCTAGTCACATACAGTTCTTCCTCGAGGCTTGAACCTAAAGCAGTATTTGAAGTAAAGAGGGACCCGGTAATGAGCGCAAATGCCAGGTTTCCGCCAAGGATCTTGTTTATTTTACTGTGCTCAAAAATGTGCCTGAAAAACCTAGAGACGATATTGCCTCCACGAAATCTTCGAAGATGTTTCATTTTTGGAATGAAGGGAAATTCGCGTACATTGACCTTTCGCCTTTTAATTACCTTTAAGTTTAAAATAAGGCGATATTTGGGCAGATTAAAGGAATAATTTAACATTAAAAAATCCCGATTATCTCGGGAAGTCGCCAATTATATCCTATAATAACTTGAAAAGTCAAGTTCAGTGATGTTTTTTCATACACCGGCTACTGACACTCCGGTATAGAGAATGAAAATCATCGCTAGTGTCCAGAGGATAACCGATGCCACTAGTGACACATCGGTTAAAAGCAGTTTTTCGGGTGCTTCGCTTCTGCCTTCAAAAATTAATTTCTGATACCTCATTATTCCGAATATTACTATTGGAATAGTGATCATAAGTAGTTTGTTTATTGTTGTGGTTCTTGAAATCTCGGCTAAAAGTAGCCAAATAGGAAGTGACGCCTTGGGTGACTCAAAGAAAGTAAACAGTGCCCAGCTCATCCAAGACGCGTTGCCAAACATAGTAACATAAGAGTTTAGTAATTCCTTCTGGTAGTGATTGAGGCTTTTTCTGGTTTCAAGCTTGGTTGCCTTTACAAAATTCAACTCGGCCCGGCGCTTGCCTGAGGCTAAAAATAGCGCTGTCGAGACGACACAGAGGAGAAACCACACGGAAAGATGAGCGTCGATGACTACGGCACCTGCATAGACTCTAATGATAAATCCCGATGCAATGATCAAAATGTCAGCGACAGCGATATTTTTGATCCCCAATGAATAAATGAGCTGTAAAAAAAGGTAGCCCAAAATGAGGGCAAAGAAAAGATCTCCTGCCCTGTTTGCCATGAAAAGCGATAAAAAAGCCAAAATGGCAGCAATGCTAGTGGCAACAGTCGGTGAAACCGTATTTGCCGCGACAGGTCTATTTTTTTTGGTGGGGTGGAGCTTGTCGTTTTTGGCGTCTAAGACGTCGTTAAAAACGTAAGTAGCGCTGGCGGCAATGCTAAAAACGATGAAAGCGTAGAATGAGAAAACAAACAAATTTCTATCTAAGAGTGAACCACTAAAAAGGAGGGCAGCAAAAACCGATAAGTTTTTGATCCAATGAATTGGGCGGGTCAGCTTTATTATTTCGATCGGTAAGTAAGCCATAAGAGTAGTCCACCTACAAAGAACGCGACTCCCACAATTGTATATAACTTAAGGTTTGCATTCAAACTCAAAGAGATCACGCCCAAAAGCGCAGTTACTAACCAATAGAAAAGGGCAACTTTTCTTTTGCTCCATCCCGAGTCGAGCAGTTTGTGGTGAAGGTGACCCCTGTCTCCCCAAACGGGGGATTTTCCGGAAAGTACTCTTCGTACTATGGTGTACCCGGTATCGATTATGGGTACACCCAAAACAACAGCCAGGGTCCCAACTTTAGTCGTTGAAAGTATCGAGAGGATGGCAAGCATAAAACCTGCGAGGTTTGACCCTGCAAAAGACGGCATGATTTTTTGGGGATAAATATGCCAAGGAAGGAAACCAAGAAAGGCTCCGGCGGTAATTGACGCGAGAATAATTACAGGCCACTGTGCAATATCGGCCGAGAACTTGAGAGAAAGAATACCGATAAAGATTGCCGCTATGGCGACGGTTCCAGACAGTTGTCCGTCAACTCCTTTTGCTCCCATATTAAGTATGTTCATTAAAAATACTATCCAAAAGATTGCGAAAATGTCGGCGAGAATAGGGTATTTGGATAGGTCGATTATGCCCGTTCCAAAGGGGTTATTAATAAAATTTATTCCGATGCCCGCAAGTATAGGAATAGTCGCGGCGACTAACTGAGCTAGAAGCCTGAAGTAAGGATTGATGTCATATTTGTCATCGAGAATTCCTATGATGGTGATGAAAGTGGCAGCCAAGAGAATTGCTTGGATGTGGCTGTCTAAAGGTAGAAAGGAAGCTATGGCGAGCGCTAAGGCGATGAAAATTGCCAGCCCTCCACCGCGTGGGACAGGATATGTGTGGATGGTCTTGGGGTGAGTTGTTTTTTTAGGATCGTCGATAATGCCGATTTTCCAGGCAAACTTAATTACAACAGGTGTGGTTACGAAGGCGAGGAAGAAAGCCAATAGAACCGGGTTTATAAAGAGTCGGACAAAGTTGTTCATCTATTTAGATTGGTCATCTTAAAAATTACCCACAAGCGAAAGAGTTTTATAAACGGCGAAGGCTGCCATGACCGAGGTGACGGCAACCGTACTGGTGAGCAATTTTTGTAAAAATTTATCTTTGATTATCTTTGCAACCCCAACGTTTACCATCGTTGCAATTAAGGCGGTGGCAGGTGGTAAAACCAGGTATATTTTAGGTAAAAGTTGTTCGTTCCCCCTGGGCTTCCCGTAAAAAAGCGGTATCTCGGGGGGAAGGTTGTTTTGGAAAAGTAAACTGACAAAGATTGCAAGCGAGTCAATTGCCAGGCTCAGTGTGACAATTCTTTTAAACGGCAAGCCGCTTGCAACTAATTTACGATCAGTGTTTTTCACTCTTGGTGGATTTTACCTCGACTTTGTTGTAAGTACCAAATTTCCGCCGTCTGAATGGTTTTTATTTTTATAAAGTTTTGTTTTAGAAATTGGTTTAGTTGAGGAAAACTGTCTGCCTCGCTTAGTACGACCACGGCTTTAGGGGGGTTAGCAGCCAGATCAATTAAAACTGTTTCGGGTGAATAAAAATCCTTTACGTGATAATCTGCTACATATTTTATTGGCGGGAGCCTTTTGGCAAGGGCGTAAATTGTTGATGTGCTGCCCCAGACAAAAATTCTGTCGTACCGGTCCGTTATAGTAGTTAGAAACTGCGCTACTTCATAGTCTCGTGGTGTATTGGAGTCAAAATTCTTGAGGTAATCGTTTATGGTTACTTTGCTTGTAGCAAATTCAAAGAAGCGGTTATAGTAACTTGAGGTGGAGTAATACCAAAACTTAAAATAAAATGGGACGACTGCAAATAGCGAGAGCGGGATAATTGAGTAAACCTGTTCTTTCTTTGGCGAAGTTGCCAATAATGCAACCAACAGAGAAAGGGGTGGTACCGTTTGCATTAAATAATGGGGGTAGGGCCGCTCGGAAAGAGTTGCCGCAAAAAGCGTGAAGACAAGCCAAACAGTAGCAAAAGTAAAAGTAAGCGACAGTTTTTTGCGAAGAAGGTAAAGAGTAACCGTTACAATTAATACAATTAAGCCACGAATAAGAATGGGTGCGTTACGCTCTAAAAACGGCGCTTGCGTTTCATCTGGCCTCCAGGAAGATAAATATCCGACGTTTTGAGCAAAAGCGGCGCTTATATATTGGCTTAATCCGCCCCGAAAATAATACCAAGCGAAAGTTAGAAGTATAGGGGTTGCAAACCCGATGGCTAATGGAAGAGCTTTTCTTGCAGTATTAAGTAGTCCTTTAATGTTAAACGTCTCTTTAAATAGCCAAATTATAATAATTACAGGCAGATCAAAGGCAGCTGGGATTTTAAACAGTGTTGCAAGCGAAAATAAAGCTCCGGCGATTAGTATTTTTTGAGTATTTAGTTTTCCGGCCAAGAGTAGTAGAAAAGCAGCAACACTTAGTCCAATCATAAAAACTTCGGAATTGGCTATTTGACCTTCAAAAAGCGGGATTGTAGACAAAAGTGCAAAAACAAACGTGGCAACTTTTTGAGCCTTCAAGTTTTTGGGAAAGAGCCTTTTGGTAAGTTGCCAGAAAATTACGATGTAGACTATATTCCAAAGCGCAAGGATCATTCTAAACCAAAAAACGCTTCCGGCAATTGCAGCAAGGACATAAAGGAGAGGCGGTTTGTTGTCATGGATGTCGCGGTAAAGCACCAAGCCTTGGCGTATTCCTTCTCCCAGAGTTAAATAAATCATTTCATCGCCATAAGCGTAGGGCTCAAAAAAAGAGGGAATTCGAAGAATAAAAACCAAAACTAGTGTCGCAATTAACCAATTGGGTAGCGAGGCACCGACGATTTTTTTGAGGAGTTTCATTGTTAATTGAGTTTAGCAGGTATTATCTTGCCAGCAAAATAAACTTTAATTCGCCAAACTCCTTAACAAGGCCTTGCCTATAGTTTTCGATTTTAACTTCGTCGGGGTTTCCGCTGGTTATAACACCCACCCGAAAGGTTTTTTTGGGAATATCGTTTACAATGTCGTTTTCAGTCATTTGAGCCGTTCCTACATAAAAAGGCAACTCGGCTCCGCTTGGGACGTATAAAGGAGCTTCTAATTTATAGTATTTTGTTTCCCAAATGTGATGGGCGGCAGCATTCCAATTAATGAGAAAGTCGTCGCCGCGTTTGACCTCGTGGATATATTGGGCGAGTTCCCGAAAAGGTCTCTTTGTGGGGTGGACGAAATATTGGTAGTCGACGAAGACGAATACTATTAGCAAAATACCCAATAAGACACCCGAGACTTTTCTGGTATTGGTTGCAAGCAAGATCATCGCGGCAGGGATTGTGTAGAGTAGGTAGCGGTCGAAAAAGATCGACTGAAATTTTTGGGAGACTGACCAGGTGAGCACTATTGGTCCCAAAAACCAGGAGAGCAAAAAGGTTGATTTGGCGACGTTTGTGCCCCACCGTCGCACAATATATGTGGTATATGTTAAATACAGCCCGTAGCGTGCTAATTTATTTGGCAACCCCTCCGCGATATATTTTTGTATGAGTCCGCGCAGGTCGGTTAGATTTGGTGTTGCGAGCCAGAACCCGGAGCCGACGAGTGTTGTTTGGTAATAAAGTGCAGACAGCCAGGGTGCGTAAATTAAGCCGATTGCCAGATATGACTTAAATATATTAAACGCCGTCTTTCTATGTCCCCAAACTGCAACTTTTACGAACCATAAGCCTTGGATAAATATGGCAAATAGTGCAAAATGATGGCTGTAGAGTGCCCAGGAAGTACCAATAACATACCCCAAATAATCTTTGAAACTTGCTCGCTTTCGTACTCTTCCAAGCGTGTCGGTTTTTGGAAAAATTATTTTTGCAAAAAAATACATCGATATAGTGACACCGGCAGCTAGTATCGAATACATCCGGCCCTCAAATGCATACTGGAAGAAGAAGGGATTAAAAAAGGTAAAAGCGGTGGCTAAGATTGCGGCTCTTCGATTCCATAGCAAGGCCGTAATTTTATAAACGAAAAAGATAGCAACACAATAGTAAACAAATGACAGCGCTCTTATTGCCACTTCCCCGTCGCCGAATATTTTATACCAGTAGTGAAGCGTGAGGTTATACAGCGGTGGGCTGGTGTCACGGCTGATTATTTCCAAAATTTTCGGTACGGAATTTCTTGAAAGTACAGCGCTAAACGCTTCGTCCCCCCAAAGGCTTTGATTGAATACAGTTTGCATAATTTAACTATTTTGGGTACCAAACAAGGTATGTTCTTAGTGAATCCCACTCATCCTCTGATAAGTCGTTAAAAAAGTTGGAATAAATTTCATCCGAGCATAGGACTTTTTCAACATTTTTGCCGCTTTCCCAAACGAACCAGCAATCATTGAAAAAGGGATTGTATATAGTGTGATCAAAAAAGATTCTGCCGCCGGCATCGGCCAAAAGAAAAGGAGCCAGGTAGTCAGAAACATAATTTCCCTCCGGCTTTACGCGATTAAAATATAGGTTGTTAGAATAGTGTTCTTCAGCCACGTTATAAATTGTGTAAACATAGTTTTCCTTGGTAGGTTCCAGTTGGAGGGGTAAAAGGCCGAAATTCCAGAAACGCTCTATACTGGTTGAAAAGTGGGTAGTAACTTTTCCTTTTAGAATCGTTTGGGCACCGGTATTTATATCAAGCACGACATCTTTGGTCCCCGTCAGTAATACTTTATTTTGTTTCAGCGAGCCGACAGCGCCGAAGTAGTAATAAGTTTTTGTAGCCGGTAGTGGGAGGCTGGAAATGTTTTTGTACTCCTGATAATCGTAAATTTGGATTTTGTTTAGATTGCAACTTGAAGAGTCTGTTATTGAAGGCGTGTTTGTTGACACAAGAAGCAGATGGTTTTCGATGCCCCAGTCGATAACGTCTATCTTTCCGCAATCGCCGCCGATTCTGAATTCAGCTAGCTTTTCAGGCCCGTGAGTTTTCAAGTCATATCCCCAAACTTCCTGTTTGTTTTTTTCCCATTCCAGGACAGACAGTATAACCAATGGATAGTATCTTTCAGTTTCTAACTCAATCTCTACATAGGCGTCTGAGGGTTTATTGGCTACTTTTTTGAACTCTGTCGTATCAATCTCTTTTCGCCTTAGTGAAACTTCTTTTTCGTATTCAAAATAGGGGTGGGAAAACGCAGCGCGCGTTAATTTTCTGGTTTCTACATTCAGTTCCCAGTACGTTTCGTTTTTATCATATTCTCCCACTGGTTTTGATCCGAGCCCAGTATCTGTATAAAAAACCGCAGTCTCTTCGGTGGAAGTGGGTGTAGCGATGCCGTTATTTTTGTTGGCAATGAGAAAAATAATGGCAAGAAAGACAATGATCAAAATTGGGATTAGAATAAACCCCCTTTGCTTCATGACTTAAATATAACAAAAATTTAGTACAATTGGAGAGATTCTTGTTGTAACTCATCGCGGCCACAAAACCGATCAAAAATTGGCGAAAAGTGAGTACAGGATTTATAGAGTTAAAGACGAACCAAAATTAGTCGACCAACTGCATTTAGAACTTGCGATAGGAGAAAGCGATTGGCAAGGCTATTTACTCCCAACCGGTTTTCCCAAGGACTAAAAAGCCAAAAGCAGAATTGTTCCTACAAACGAGTTAATATCTCCTAATTCGAAGGTAGTTGCTCCTTGCCGCCTCTAAAAATAAAGTGGTAAACTGTGGTAAACTACAGTTACTATTAAGTTATGGGGGTAATTGCAGGGTTACTGGCGATGTCTTTCTGGGGAACGGCTATTTTTTTGGCCGCACTTGCTTCTCGTAAATTAGGAAACGTATTGACTCTTTTTTGGATGCAGCTTTTCGGGTTTCTGGTTGGTCTTGCTTACTTTCTATTCAACTTAAATTCATTTACTTTTTCTAGAATTTCTCAAAACGCACCGGTCTTACTTTTAGTGGCAGTGTTTCAGGTAATTGCCTATCTTGGTTTTTACAAAGGACTGGAAAAAGCAGAAGTTTCCTTGGTTGGTCCGGTTGGTGCAGCTTGGGGATTGGTTGTCGCAATCTTAGGTGTAATATTTTTGAAGGAGGTCTTAAGTACCCCTCAACTTTTAGCAATAGGACTTATTATTGTTGGTATTATACTCCTTTCGGTTAATATAAAGGATTTAGTAAGTTCTAAAAAAGTTAATCTTTTGGTTGGTGTTAAAGAGGGGGTTATTGCAATGCTGGGGTGGGGAATATCGCTATATCTTTTGGTCTTTCCAAGCAAAGACTTGGGGTGGTTTTTACCGACAATAACTTTCCGTTTTATGGTATTAGTAATTTTGGTAGGATATATTCTTTTTTCAAAGGGAATTTTCGTTCCAGATAAAAAGAAGTTTCCAATAAAACTTCTTTTAGCAATCGGCTTTTTTGATATTGGTGGATTTTTTGCTTATTCATTTGGAGTGGCAGGAATACAAGCTTCTATAGTCGCCCCGATCGGTAGTGCTTTTGCACTGGTATCTGTGCTTTTGGCTAAAGTATTTTTAAAAGAGAAGATTGACCAATATAAGACAGTTGGAATATTGGCTATTGTGGGCGGGTTAGTTCTCATGTTCGTTTAATTACTCTCTTTGCTTATTGTAATATAATTCGGCCATGACTTGGGAACTCGACCCGGACCTCAGGCAAAGATCCGAAGCCATACTAGAGACAAAATCTGACCGTATAGGTCGTGCGTATTGGGATTCTCGATTGAAAAGAAGCCTTGACCTAGTGGCATCTGGCATGAGTCTGCCGTTTGCCTCCTTCCCCGTTGTCTTGGGGGGGTTAGCTATCTTAGCTAGCGACAGACACAATCCATTAGTCGACGTTGGTTACGATCTTTTGGATAGCGGCAGAAAAACCAGACATTACAAAATGAGGACAATGGTACCCAATGCTCAGGTGCTCGAGGCAGAAGTTGTCGGTGGAATGTTGCTAAAAGATTTCAAAAAAGGAAGAAGAGATCCTAGGGTTACTAGAGTTGGTAAGTTTTTAAGAAAGACAACTCTTGATGAGTTGCCACAGCTGATTAATGTTTTACAAGGAGACCTTTCGATGGTTGGACCAAGGATGCCTTCGATGACCGACTGGGGGTATATAAGAGAAAATAGAGATTCGGAGCCTTATAAAAGTTTTATTGATCTTCTGCATGAGGGGTTGAAAATTGGAGCTACCGGTTTTTACGGAATCATGGGTAGGTCAAATTTAGATATGGGAAATAGGCTTGGTTTGGATGTTGTTTACGGAGAAAAAGCCAGTTTTAAGGGCGACTTAAGAATAATTGGATTGACTTTCCCGATATTTCTTTCAAGAAATAAAAGCGCATGATTTTTTAAATTAGACCTTCTCGGTAACGCGGTACTCGATATATTTTCCAAGCATGAGGCGGGTGTGGGCGTCGAGGCCAGGGAGAGCCGAGAAGAAAAACCCGGCTATTGGCATCAAGACAAATTCCAAAGGCATAAGAACAGCCCTCCACAAGGGAAAGTCTTTGGGTCGCTTGGGTTTATAAATGTTGTCAAAAATAAGCATGACAACCAAGAATCCCAAAGAAAGGGTTAGGATAAAAGAAGAAATTTTTGGTAGCATAAATCCGATTGTCGTCCTTCCAAAGGTGGGGTTTAAGAATGTCGGGATGGTAAGCCCCAGCGTGATAATAAACCAGTTGACCGGCCACATAAAATGTGACCATGTTACGTGAACCAGGCGCATTGTTTTATTGAAAAACGGCACGCTTGGTTTAAGAAAATAATCCCGCATGATCCAGGGATAGTCGGATACTCCCCAGGCCCACCTTCTATATTGTTCATATTGGTTTTTGAGAGTTTTCCAAAAACTGGTGGACTCGGCGGCGTCGATGTACAAAGGAAGGTAAATAGGCTCGACTTCGACCTCACCGTGGTTGATGTAGAATGCTTTGAAAAATATGCCCCAGTCCTCCGGAATTTTGTCTGGGTCCCAATAGCCGGATTCGTGGAGCAACTTAAACGAAAGGCTGTAGTTTGCTTGGTTCAAGAGCCTGTCCCGACGCGGGAGAATTGACAAATTCCAAATTGACCCCATTGTATTTTGTATACGAGTGATTGCCGGGAGTCGCCAAATGTTGTTGTAGTAAAGTATTGCCGCTTGCCAAAACATTAAATGCCTTTTGGGATTGTCTAAAAATTTGTAAGTAAGACACGCAAAGTGATTTGGGTGGTAAACGTGGTCGGCGTCGCAACTGGTGACTGTTAAATAATTTATGTCCATTTTTTGTTTATTAATCAGTTCGTTGTATACCCAGATAGCGGCGTACCTCTCGTTGCTTGCTTTACCGACAATCTCGCCCTTGGCTAGTTCGTGGACAGTGACGAAGAAGTTTGCAAATTTTTTGCCAAAAGTCTTTTGAAGATGGTTTGCTTTTTTAGTTCTTTCGCCTTCCTCTTCTCTCACTTCCATTGCCAATGCAACCGAGATTTGTTTTAAGGGTAAGGTTTGATTCACTATGGCATTAAAAGTTCGCTCTAGGGTGTGAAGTGGTTCTTTGTAGGTGGTTAGGATAATCACATTGTGGACTTTTTTCCAATCCGGAAAGCTTTTGACGTCGGCTGTCCAGTCAAACCTCATTGCGGCCTGAATTCTGAAATGAGAGATAAAAGAGCTAATGGCAATCTGAAATGACTGGTAAAACCAGTAAATGTCAAAAAATAAAATGTAATACGCCGCGACAAACGGCATAACAAAAATTCCCCAATAGGGAAAAAGTATCAAGTTCCATGAAACAAGCCCTGGAACTATCTCAAAAAAACGTAGAAATCGCTTCTCGTGTTTAGCTATAAATTGTTTGACCATGGAGCTAGGTCTATTTTAGTCGAGGGAACAATATTTCTCCACTTTTTACTTTAGGGCCAGAAAAAATTTTCAGGATTTTTTCCGAAGTTTTGGGGAGGAAGGGTTGAAGGCCAAAAGCAATGTGCTTTATTTGCCTAACGTATCCAGGTATCTTATCTAAATTTTTCCCCTCCCAAGGTTGGTCGACATTGATATCTCTGTCAATTTCAGTGATATCTCTCCACAACTCTTCAAGTGCTAAGTTGAACTCGAAGTTTTCCAAATGAATATGATAGCCCCCGAGTTCTGAAGAGGTTGGTAAGCGTGATTTTATTGGGTTTATTATTACATTGTTTATTTCGCAAAGTTTGGCAACTCTTGCGACTAAGTTTCCCAAACCATTTGCTAAATCGGAGTTGTAGACCTCCTTAAATTTATTTTCGGAAAAATCTCCATCACTAAAAGGTGAGAATTTAGCTAATAGATAATAACGCAACCCGTCTACAGTAGCATTATTTCCTACGAGTTTTGAATATCTTTCGATTAATTCTTCAGGATCAACAACGTTACCTAAAGTTTTGGACATCTTTTGTCCATTTACTGTAAAGTACTCATGAATAAAAATTTTCTTGGGTAGCTCTAATCCTGCCGATAAAAGAAACGCTGGCCAATAAATGCTATGAAATCTAAGTATACCCTTTCCGATAACATGAAGGTCCGCAGGCCAAAGTTTTTTATATTTTTGGTCGTCCCAGCCAAAGCCAATTCCACTTTGATAGATGTTCAAGGCATCGAACCAGACATACATCCTTTGTGTGCTGTCGCCTGGGACTGGTACGCCCCAGTTTCTGGCGCGTTCGTTTGTGCGCGATATACTTATATCCTCAAGTTTTCCAGACAAAAATGATAGTACTTCATTTCTTCTTTTATCAGGAATAATCTCGAGTTTATTTGATTGAATTAAGTCGACTAGCCGTTTTTGATATTTTGATAAAGCAAAGAAGTAATTGCTTTCCTCGACCTTCTCAAGCTTTTTGCCAGGATGTTCAAAACATTCCCCTTTGTCGTTTAGTTCGCCGGTAGCATAAAAAGTTTCGCAGCCGACACAATATAAACCTTTGTATTGTTTTTGATAAATATCCTTTTTGCAAAGTTCCCAAAGTTTCTGACTTGAACGATAATGGTTTTTTTGATCACTCCCTTTTTGCCAAATGTCATACTTAGCATTTAATTTAATTGCCAATCTTTCAAATAAACTATTGTTTCTATCGACAAATTCTTGTACAGGTGTCCCTTCTTTTTCAGCGGCCTGTACATTTTTAAGCGCATTTTCGTCTCCTCCACAAAGTTTAGTTATATTATTTCTGAGGAGTTTATAGTATCGAGCTATGACATCGGTTTGGACGAACTCTAGAGCATGGCCAATATGCGGCTTGGCGTTAACATAAGGGATTGCGCTGGTTATATAAAATTTCTTGCCCATAAGAGTATTCTACAACAATCTAATTTTATCTCCGACTTTTAAATTCAATTTAAATGCTGCGCTGCCAACTCGGTTTTGGGTGGCAAGTTCTATAAAACGCTGGTTTCCAATTCCCGAACTGCCAATATAGAAAGCTGTTTCGCCGTCGGGAACGTCTTTGAGTCTTTGGTAAAATTTGAATTTTTTAGTTAATTTTTTTACCTCGCAATCCAGGAGTGTCGTTTTGGCATTTCCGAATGAATCAATATACCAGATACAAACTGGCACATCTGCAATTTGATTGATTGATATGGGTAGAGATGGGATTTTACGACCGTCCCAGAGCCACCTGCTGGCCCATGGGGTAAAGTCAAAGCTTCGAAACTGGGATTTCACAACTCTCTCGCTCGTTGTTTGACTAATTAAACTACGTTCGATCGCAAAGTCAATTACTTTTGAAATATCAAGCAGATATATTTCCTCTACTAAATTTAGTTTTTTGACAAGTGACAGGTTGTAACCCTTTATTGTGGAAACGACTAAAGTATTTTTGTACCAGAAGTAACAGAATCTTGAGCCGTTTTCTCCATCGTCTTTGGTTTGCCCGCGGGGGGCGACATTTAGCAAAATCACACCTTCGCTTCCTTCCGAAGCGTCTAAAATATCGACTAAATTTCCTGCAGCCTCGAGGGTAGAAGCGGTTTCCAGATTACTGTCTACTCCCACAAATGAAATGAGCGTGTTAGGAAACAGGCAAGCCCAGCGCGTTTCTTGGCGCCCTATGTCATTCTCGCTTTTACAATCGTTAATTATGGTGATAAACATAAAAAAACCTCCTTTTGGAGGCCGGTTCCCAAAGGAAATAAAACCTCCGACTAGGAAGTTTCCATTTCCATCATCATCTGTTTTTGGGTCATTTGGATTATTCTAACCGATAAATTATTTTTTGACAATCTTTTTGATTCTCTCGGCCCATCTATTTGCCCACTCATCCGACTCGATCTTTTTAATTGCAAGCATGAAACCTGGCTTTTTGAGCATTTCCGAAACAGTCGCTATGGTAGCGCTTGAAACCTTAAGGTTCTTTTTTATATTTTCATAATTTCTTTTTTTTGCTAGCCAGTATCCGATGGCAAGCCTTTTTGTAAAAAGAATTTGTTCGGTTTCGGTCAGGAAGTCTTTAATAAAAGAAATTGACTCCCCGGGTGTTTTTAAATCAGTAATCAGTTGGGCAAAAACAGTAGTTATTTCTTTTTCTAACGATTTGTTTAATTTTTCTTTCGCAGTGCGCATGAACCCTTTAATTTGAGTGAAGTATATCAACTTGGCTTTCGAAAGTAAAACTCAAAAGCAACCACTATTCCGGTAATCAGAATGAGATTTAAAATATTGCCTATCCCTATTATTCTCAAGATCAAAAACAACGTTATTGCACTCGAAATAACTATTCCTTTTCCGGTATTGAGTAATAAAATTGAGAGTGTAAAAAGCATCGCAAGGAAAAAATTAGTAATAAAAAGGCTTACTAAAAGATTGTTATCCGGCCTGGTAAAGAAAAGCAGCGACAAAAATGATAACCAGAGCAAGATTGTGATAACAGTGCTTAGTTTTGCTTTTTTCGAAGCATCTATTTGCCTTTTTGGTTTCATACCTTTTTCATTTTAGCCTTTTTACCGATATAATTTGAATTGAACATGAACGAAGTACTCCTTTTTGTGACTGTTTTGATAGGCTTTGTCGTATTAGGCTATTATGTTAATCGCAAACTTTCGGAGTTTGGTGACAAACAAAAACCAGCGGATGAATTACTTGAGTATCTGCGTACTACCAATACCCGTCTCGATGAACAAGGTAAAAACTTTAATGCCAGGCTAGATAACGCGGCCAAGGTGATTTCCGATGTTCAGAAAAACATTGGTGAAATGAGCGAAATTGGCCGAAGCATGCGCGATTTACAAGAGTTTCTTAAAAGCCCCAAGCTACGCGGCAATGTCGGCGAGCATGTATTAAATGAGCTCTTGGGTCAAATGTTGCCTAAGCAATCCTTTCATCTGCAGTATTCTTTTAAGTCGGGAGAAAAGGTAGATGCTGCTATCAAAACAACGGCCGGGATTATTCCGATTGATTCGAAGTTTCCGATGGAGAACTTTCGCAGAATGATGACGGCGGATTCTGATGCGGCAAAAAAAGATGCAGCGAGGCAGTTTGTAAAAGATGTCAAAAAACACATAGACGACATATCCCAAAAATACATTTTGACCGAAGAGGGGACTATCGATTATGCCTTGATGTATGTGCCCTCGGAAGCCGTTTATTATGAAATTGTGAATGACGCCGGTCTTTTTGATTATTCGGGAACAAAAAGGGTATTACCGGTTTCGCCCACTACTTTCTATGCCTATCTTAGGGCGATTTTAATGAGTTTCGAAGGCCAAAAAATTGAATCGAAAGCAAAAGAAGTACTCGCCTCAATCCGAGCTATTCAAAAAGATTATGCAAAAGTGGATGACAATTTATCTGTTTTGCGCAAACACATACGCAACTCGTATAAGTCGCTGTCGGGTTTACAAGTCTCTTTTTCGGCCTTGGGTAGTAAAATTTCCTCTGCGGGTAAACTGGAAAACAGGGATGGCAAAAGTCTAGGAGATTCACAAGATGAAGAGTAGTAATAAATTTTCTTCAAAACTTATTTTAATACCAACCTTGCTTGTGGTTGCCATTTCTTTTTTGATTTTAACTATTTCTGGATTTAACTACGACAACCTTTCAGGACTTGTAACTTCTTACGGTGTTTTAGGGGCCGTGTTCTATATGGCCCTTGGTGTTTTGAGTATAGTCTTGGCGCCGACGTCGACAATTCCGCTTTGGCCGGTAGTACTCGGAGCTTACGGCTTCTGGGTTGCAGTTATTTTGACTTGGGTTAGTGGTATTGTGGGTGCGATTGTTAATTATTATATAGCCAAAATATTTGGCCGACCGGTTGTAAAAAAACTAATTGGTGAAAAAGCTTTATCGGAGGTTGATAGGATAGCTGGAATTGTCGGTTGGAAAGGTTTGGTGGTTGTTCGAACGATCGGTAATGCTTCTTTTGATTATGCTTCATACGCATTTGGATTAGCGAAGTATAATTTTAAAAGTTATCTTGCAGTTACGGCAATTACAACTTTTTTTTGGGATGCAGCTGTTTTCTTTTTTTTAGGCAAAGCTATATCTTTAACCCTAATTCCGTCAATTGCAGTGATGATAGGCATGTATTTTTTAGCCGTATTTATAGGTGTTAAAGTTTGGCGGTACTACCTCAAAGTTGAAAAGAAGAGTAAATAAAAGAGAGTAAAAGTTGCGGAAGGGAAAACGGGAACAAACTTACCTTGGTGTATTTTAGAATTCGTGGTCTCCATGATGATTGTTGACAGGTATTTTTTCTACTGATAGTATTACAGTGTATGAACGGCAAGCAAATAAAAAGAAAGACCAAGGTGGTATCGATCTCGCTTGATCCTGAGGTTTTGGTACTGGTTGATAAACTTAGGAAGGAAGACAGTCAAGACCGAAGCAGTTTTATAAATTCAATTGTTAAAAAACAGGCTTTATGGCAGGAGTTCAAAAAACTGCAAGAATACGGTCGCGAAAAGGCCAAAAAGTTCAAAATAACCTCAGAGGAAGATGTTTACAGGATCATGGGTGATGCATGAAGGTTGTTTGCGATACCAATATCTATATCTCTTTCCTTAAGTTTGGAGGTAAGGCTGAAATACTTTTGGAGCACGCTTTTAAGGGTGAATTTGATTTGGTTATATCGCCTGAAATTATTAAAGAAACTGCTGATGTCCTTAAAAAGAAGTTCGGCTGGGATAATGAGAAAGTTAGTAGGTCTATCATGGTTATGACTAATGCGAGTCAGGTTGTAAAACCTACAAAGAAGATAGAAAAAATTAAAACCGATAAATCTGACAATAAAATCTTAGAATGTGCAGTTGAAGGGAAGGCCGATTATATTGTTACTGGTGATAAAAAACATTTACTTCCCCTTAAAAAATTCAAAGGAATTCCAATTTATTCCCCGCAGGAATTTTTGAAAAAGGTTCTATATAATTAGTCTGGATTTATGAAATACAGAACTCTTGGGAAAACAGGATTGAAGGTATCGGAAGTTGGAATGAGCACTTAGCAATTGACAAAAATGTTCATGATGTATATTATAAAAACATACAAATGAAATGGCAAGGAGGAGCGGGGATTATTTTGAGTTTGATTGGGACAAAGGAAATAAAGACAAAAATTGGGTTAGACATCGAGTTTCTAACCAACAGGCGGAGCAAATTTTTGTAGATAAGTTTGCTTTTGTTACGCCCGACGTAAAACATTCGACTATCGAGCCCAGATATCAGATTTTAGGACAGACTTTTGCAGGTAGATATTTAGCCGTTTATTACACATTAAGAGGAATTAAAATCAGAATAATCTCAGCTAGGCCGATGAACAAAAAAGAAAGAACACAACATGAAAAGCAAAAAGAAATTTAAGACCGTACCGAAATTTAAGAATGAGGATGAAGAAAGGGACTTTTGGGATAAAGCAGACTCTTCAGAGTATTTTGATTGGAGTAAGGGTCATCGTGCCAAATTTCCCAACCTGAAACTTTCGACGGAGACAATTTCCTTACGTGTTCCAAAGGGGTTATTGGATGATATTAAAATTCAAGCAAACAAGCGTGATGTTCCCTATCAGTCTTTAATTAAAATTTATCTGGATGAGGCGCTTCGTATTGACCAAAGAGAAAAAATCTTGAGGAGATAGCTTGTTTTGGTTCAGATGAAATACAAAACTCTTGGTAAAACTGGATTGAAAGTTTTGGGGGTTGGAATAGGGGTGTGAAAGTTGACATGAACAAATTAAAATCTATAAACCCTTCAAACAAAGAACTCCTCGGAGAAATTGAGATTTCCTCGGAAGCAGAAATAAAGAGGAAAGTTGCAAACGCACAAAAAGCAAAAGAAGCATGGAAGTCTTTGGGTTTGGAAAAAAGAGTGAAAATTCTTAGAGAAATTTCGCAAAACCTTGTCAGTCGAAAAGAAGAAATTGCCGTTTTGGTTTCCAAGGAAATGGGAATGCCGATCAACGATAGTAGGTACGATGTTGATGATTCTGTTCGTTACTTTAACTGGTATTTAGATAATGCAGAGGAGTACTTATCGCCGGAGGTTGTATACGATAGTGAATCTGTAAAACATACAGTCTATTACGAGCCATTGGGTGTTGATGCCTCAATTGCCCCCTGGAATTTTCCATTATCAAACTTTGTTTGGCTGGTCGGACAAAATTTGATTGCAGGCAATTGTGTTGTCTTTAAGCATTCTGAAGAAGTTCCTTTGTTTGGAAAATTAATAGAAGAAATAATTAATAGTTGTGGTTTACCAGAAGGTGTTTTTTCAGAAGTTTACGGAGATGGGAAAGTTGGGGACTTTCTTGCTCGTCAGAACATTAACTTAATTTGCTTTACAGGAAGCACTAGGGCTGGGAAGTATCTTTACAAGGTCGGAGCCGAAAAGTTTATAAAGGTTCTTCTGGAACTGGGCGGTTCTGCACCAGGAGTTATTTTTGAAGATACGAGTATAGACAAAGTTCTAAACTCAATTTACTCCTCAAGGTTTGGGAACTGTGGACAGATGTGTGACGCGTTAAAGAGGCTAATAATACATGAAAGTAAGATGAACGAGGTTTTAGAAAAACTTAAAGCAAAACTTGAATCGCTAAAAATTGGGAATGCTTTAGACGAAAGTACTGAACTAGGACCTCTGGTTGCCGAAAGACAGATTAAGCTGTTAGAAGAGCAAGTTGGAGACGCATTAAGCAAGGGTGCGATGTTAGTTACTGGAGGCACAAGGCATAAGGGTTTGGAAGGGTTTTTCTATCTTCCAACAATTCTTATCAACATAAAGAGAAATATGAGAGTTTGGAAAGAAGAAATTTTCGGACCAGTTCTTCCGGTTGTTTCTTTCAAGAAAGAAGAGAAGGCAGTTGAGTTAGCAAATGATACATCTTACGGGCTGGGCGGATATTTGTACACAGAGGATAAAGAAAAAGCAAAAAGGGTAGCGTCAAAACTTCAGACAGGAATGGTTTCGATTAACGGTCTGAGTTATTTGCAACCTTGTAGCCCCTTCGGAGGTTATAAGGACTCTGGAATCGGCAGAGAGCATGGACGATTCGGGTTTCATGATGTTACGCAAGTAAAGGTCGTGGCGGAAGAAAAATGAATAAGATTAAAATTTTGGTTGAGGGATATGCGAGGGTGAATTCTGACGGAACCTGGGACTCGACGTCGTCGACTACGTGTTTGTAACGCATTATCACCCTGGCCACTGCCCCGAACACGCGTCGCTTCTGGTTAATACCGAAAAAGGGAAAGTAGTTGTCGCGGCCGCAGAAAAAGGCTTTTGGAGATGGCAGATTTTATAATCCCCGGCCACGGAAAGATATTTAAAGTAAGATGACGGAGTTAGCAGAGATAACAGAAGAATCTGTTGATCACTTTGTTACACAGTTGCAAGCAGACAGGGTCAGGGCACTTAGCCGTGTTGAACCTGGGTCTACTGCGGCCTCAGTGCTAGGAGATCTTTATCCTCTGCTTCATGGGCCACTCTATCCTAGAAGAAAAAGTGCAGAGATAGCAACAGCTTAATCTTTTTGCAGTTTTAGCAGAGCCGACTGCCGAGGTAGAACTCCCATATTTGGCTAGAGCAGTTCAGGCTTTCCAAAGACCGGGATTGGCTGTTAACTCTACGGCTCTTCTAGTAAATTGGCCGGCAAAAGCGTCAAGAACCCTGGAAGGCATTACTCATAACTCTTCGTTGAGAGATGAGATTGACAAAACAGGCATATTTAGTGAGATCGAAAATATGTAGGGGATATGGAAAATCTGGATACTAAATTAAAGAGGTGGTTGGTAAAGTTTTTGGCGCGTCAAAGAAGCTACGTTGACGTGGACACGAGAATACTGGGGATTGAGGCAAATACAGAGTTGGCTATGAGACAGAAAATTGGGAGGAGGATGGCTGAAGTTTCAGGACCCGGTCTCTCGCTTGGTTTGACTACTGAGAATAATCCACAGCTATTAAGATGTTATGGTAAACACGTATATTTGGCAAACATAGACGTTAGGTCAAAACAGTGATTAAAGAGTTGGAGTTTAAACTAACGAGTTCCCATTCCGACTCTTTTAAACACAGGAGACAACGACTGGCCGTTTAAGGGTGGGAAGCGATTTTGAGTGCATATTTAGCATAAAACTTCACGTGTTTTTTGAGATTGTATCTCGGGTCGTCTAACTCTTCTTTTGTAAACCATTTGTGTCTTACTACATGTTTGTCCCTTGATTTTTTAACAGTGCTAGCGGTTGTCAGAAAGTATCTGAAGCCAATATGAAAATGATTTTTGCCGGCCTCGTGGATATCTGAAAATGTTGGTGTCACAATGTTATGACCTTTCAAATCACTAAAGATATTTTCCTCAGGAATACTCTTTCTAGGATCGATTAGCCCAATTTCATTTTTAGTTATTCCGGTTTCCTCTTCTATTTCACGAAAGATACTCCCTTCGATGTTTTCGTCGGGGTCGATATGACCTCCTGGTGGAAGCCAGAGATAATATCTATCGTTATAAATCAGCAGAACTTTATTTTTTTTGACTATAAAACAACTTACTGTGTAATCGAGGTATTTGCTGGTATGCGCCATGGGGATATTGTAGCTTAATTTTATTTATACTTTCAACACAAAGCCATGCAGCCATTGCACCAAATCCTGTCTTGTTAATTTGAAAAGGCTTTATTTGTTTTATGTTTTTAATAAAGATCAGAAGACAATACTTTTTGTCTTTAAATAATTCGAAATAATATTTGATTTTTTCTTTTTCAATTCCGTCTTCTTTGCCAAACTTTTGTAAAATGTTTTTGGCTTCCGAAGGATTTAGATTTTCGAGCTGCAATACCTTTGCCACAGCAGCCTCTACTGTTACTGACTCACCTGAATTTTTGAAATAAACAACGTCGCCCGGTTTAATTTTATTCCACGGTGCTCGTTTGGTTTTGTACCAGCGGGATTCAATAGATTTTCTGCCATCAAGAATCTCTGGGATTAGCCCCCAAGATTTCTTCATTATGGCGACGTGATCCATTTAACTCTATTTTATTCTCCAATACTTAATCTGACCAAAGTAAATACACAAGGAAAATAAAACTGTTACAAAAAGTGTTGTAAACTCGGTAAAGAAGTAACCAATGTCAACTAATTCTTGATTGCCAGAAAGGCGGAGCGTGAAACCGATAACGAAACTGACTAAAGGAAAAACAAATATTGCCAGCTTTCCTAATTTCAGATTAAAGTTGCCAACAAAGTTTTTGATTAGTATTACAGTTGCAGTTAAGACTATTAATTCTACAGAAATGCTTTTTATCATGGCTAACTGGCGAGTATAGCATTTAGAAAATTTATTATCTTTTAAAATTTATCGGTGGTTAAACTAATTTGTATACTGAAAAAGTTCGGGGTTAATTTTCCAATCAGGCGTGGGATAGTTTGTCCCCCAAGCTTCTGGACTATCCACAGCATTAAAATAGGAGATTGTTTTAAGAAGAGGGTAATTATAACTACTGTTTACAGCATCTAGAAACCATTCTTTCTGGAATTGGTCATCGCCCGTTACGCCAAACTCAGTGATTATTATTGGTTTATTATACACCTTGAAGATATTGTATTTTTCTGAAAATATCTCGTCAAAATCTCTTACCTTTCCGTAATTGTCTATGTCCCATTTGGGGTATATAAAAACCGATAAGCCAATAAGATCAACATATTCGTTACCGGGCCAGTAATTGTTGGCGTTTTTGTGGCCAACCGGGGACCATATATAAAAGTTTTTTGAATCAATACTTCGGCATTTATCGACAAAATATCTGAATGCGTATATAAAGCTGTCATGGTCTTCTTTTGCCCAGGGGTATCTTTCTGTTACGTTTTCCATTTCGTGACCCCAGCGGACAAATACTGGATTTTTGGAATTTTTAAAATCAGCGCATATAGTGTCGATTTCTCCGTCATACAGCCCATCAACGATATCGGTTAGCAAAGAAGTGTTTTTTTCCTGGCTGCCGTCTTTGCTGAATGGCTCGACAGTAACCATTGGCCAGCGATTTTTTTGAAATACATTTTCGAAAAACTCATCAAGATTTCCCTTTCGGTACTCGTTCCACTTAATAAATTGATGTTGAATTGCCATTGTGTTTACTTTATCAAAGTGGTCTTCAGGGTCGTAAACCCCGAAATTTATTGTAATATTTTTCCATTCTAGGTTGCAGTTTTTCTGCAAAGGTTTTAATCCGGAGTTACACAGGATTGATTTGTATCCCCAAGTAATTCCGCTAATGGCAGACGTGCCACGGGTTACAATTGCAGATATGGGAAATATGAACAAAACCAAACCGAAAATTATTAGTAGAAATCTTTTCATTATTTATTTTCTCCGTATAATTTATTCTCTCTAAGATGGTTTCCGATAATAGCAAAGAGTGAAAGTGTGTAGGTAAGAGCATTTAGTATTGCAAAATAGTAATAACCATAAACTCTGTTTGACGCGTTTCCAAGGAGTGTAATATAACTCGATAGAATAATTATCAAAAGATATGGCGTTAACATGAAAATGGGTAATGGTTTTTTACCTGACTCTCCCTTTGTAGTCACTTTAAAAGAGACTTCCTTGCGAGAAAGGCCGGCAAGTAAACCGTATAATACTCCTGCTAAAATCCACGGCCATCTGACTATCTGAAAAATAAATGTTTCCCAAGAGATAATTTTTGAGTTAACAGGCCTTAGCAACTGTATTTTTTTAATCCATAAAGTAATTCCTAAAGCAACAATGGTAGTTAGCCAAGAAATAAAACTAAATGTAATGTAAGTTACGTTAGCCCACGGCCTATTAGTTAGTATTGCAAATATAGGCAGGCCATATGCAAAAACCATTGTTGTTGAAAAAAGTGGATACCAAAGTTGGGAAAACAAAAATTGCACCTTAAGTTTCAGAGGCAAGCTTTTTATATATTTAGGGGTAATGGTTAGCAGAATTATGACCAAACTTCTTGTCCATTGAAATTCTTGTATCATGCTGTCTGGGAAACTTCCGGCACCGTCGCCATGAGCAATAGCCTCAAATGCGTGAACACCCTTCCAGCCAAATGAATTCATCATAAGCGTTGTTGAATGGTCCTCTGCCAGTTCAGGGCCTAAGCCCCCAATTTCCTTGAGTGCTTTGGTGCGTACGGCATAATGCGATCCGATACAAAGTGGCGCCCATCCGGAGTTATAACCCGCTTGCAGGGGGCCATGAAGTGTTGCTTCGGAGTAAAGCCTGGCTCTTGCAGCCCAGCTTTTGTCCGTATTGGCATCGCAAATACTCGGCGCTGATACATATCCGACTCTGGGATTTGCAAACGGCCGTAGCATTTCTTCCAGGTATCCCTGTTCCGGTACGTGGTCGGCGTCCATTTGAACAACGAACTCGTAGTTATCATAACCCCAACGATCGTAAAAGTAAGCTAGGTTTCCCTCTTTGCATTTAGTCCTTCTCGGCCAATTCTCACGATGGTATTCTACAACCCCCTTTCTGGTTGAAATAAATACGCGTTTTTGTTTGCACCAAGCAATTACTTCGTCAGTGGGGTTTTCATCCGCAAGCCAAGTGTCGTGGGGATATTTTTGGTTAAGCATCGCAGTGAGTGTCTTTTTGACTATTTCAAAAGGTTCTGATGGCGCTTTTGTGACTACCATTGCAACTCTAAGATCATCTGGAATTGGAAGGGCGGGGTTTGGCTTTTTCATTCTCGAGGCGAAAAAGAAAAAATAGGCGGGCATTAGCATGTTCCAAGCAATCAGCAGGCTATTGAAGACAAAACTCAATTTTCCGACTACATGTGAAGGGTCGAGCCACCAAATCCAAAAAACAGCAACAAAGAAAAGCCATAGGCTAAGTAATATATAAAAAACCACCCTTTGCCTTAGGTTCATGACATCAACAAGATATGGCACTCTTTTCATAAACGAAGCATGAATTATAACTAAGATTGGAAGGCTGCGTCAATATAGCAAAGAAATTCTCCAGGCGTGGTAAAATTAGATTCATGGCGGAAGAAAAGAAATTGAACAAGGAACAAAAAGAGGCGGTTGGGTTTAGGGACGGGCCGCTTTTGATTATTGCCGGGGCTGGGACGGGTAAAACCACTGTTGTAACCGAGCGGATAAAGCGGTTGATTAGCAAAGGACTGGCAAAACCTCAAGAAATTTTAGCCTTGACTTTTACCGAGAAAGCCGCGCTCGAGATGGAGACCAGGGTCGACGAGATAATGCCTTACGGCTACACACAGATGTGGATTATGACTTTCCACTCCTTCTGCGATCGGGTTTTGCGTGCTGATGCGCTTCACGTTGGCTTGGATCCAAGATATAAATTGATGACTGAAGCGGATGCAATAGCTTTAATCCGCAGAAATCTCTTTAAATTGGAGTTGGAATATTTTAGGCCTTTGGGTAATCCGACCAAATTCGTAAGCGGTATACTGCAACATTTTTCGCGTCTTCAAGACGAAGATGTAGACCCAAGTGACTATCTCACTTGGGTAAATTCCAATTTTCAAATTCCAAATTCCAAATTAAGTCAAGAACAAAGAGTTGAGGGAAATAAATACAGGGAGTTGGCAAATACCTACAGAAAGTATGAGGAGTTAAAAATCAAAGAGGGTGTCATGGATTTTGGGGACTTAATTACCAAAACCCTAAAACTTTTTCGCGATCGGCCGAATGTTTTAAAACAGTATAAGTCCAAGTTTAAGTACGTCTTGGTAGATGAGTATCAGGATACCAACATTTCCCAAAACGAGTTAGTCAAACTTTTGGTCGGTAAAGAGGGCAATATTACTGTTGTAGCGGATGACGACCAAGCGATTTACCGCTGGAGGGGCGCTTCGATCTCTAACGTTATTCAGTTCAGAAAAAGCTTTCCTGAAACACACGTTGTAACGCTGACGAAAAATTATCGTTCTACCCAAAAAATTCTGGATAAAGCCTACCAACTTATACAGAATAATAACCCCGACAGATTGGAGGTTGTTGAGAAAATAGGCAAAAAACTTGTATCACAAGTTGACAAGAATGGCGAGGATATTAACTTTATTCATAGAGACCGTATTGAAAACGAAGCAGACAGCGTGGCGAAAGAGGTAATTCAACTGATTAAACTGCAGAAATATGATTATAAGGATATCGCCGTGCTCGTGCGAGCCAATAATCACGCAGATGCCTTTGCCAGAGCCTTTGCCTGGCAGGGTATCCCTTATCAATTTTTAGGCCCCGGAAGACTTTTTAGACAATCGGAAGTTGTTGACCTGGTTTCTTATTTGCGAGTTTTGTATAACTTTGAAGATTCAGTGTCCTTTTATAGAGTTTTATCGATTGATTACTTTGATATTCTTGCGCGTGATTTGGCAAAAATTGGAAATTATGCCAAGCGCTATAACTTAAGCTTGTTTGAAACCGTTGAAAAAATTGATGAAGTGTCGGTCGGCGAGGAAACCAAGGAAAAACTAAAGAAGATTATGTTACTGATAAACAAGCACCTAAAACTTGTACGGCGTGAAACCACGGGCCAAATTCTTTATTACTTTTTGCAGGATAGCGGTTTACTACAAAATCTTATTAACCCCCAGTCACCTGAGGCTGAAAAACAGGCTAAGAATATATCAAAATTTTTTGACAAACTAAAAAACTACGAAGCGGAGCACGAAGACGCGACTATTCCGGCCGTCGTTGATTGGTTGGATTTATCCACCGAGTTGGGCGAGTCTCCTTTGGCTGCAGACACTGACAGGCCGGAAGTTGACGCGGTAAATATTCTGACTGTTCACGGAAGTAAGGGCCTAGAATTTCCCGTTGTATTCTTGGTTAACCTCGTCGGCCAGCGCTTTCCGTCGACAGAAAGGCAGGAGCAGATTCCAATTCCGGAGGAGTTGATCAAAGAAATTTTACCGCAAGGTGATTTTCATCTGCAGGAGGAGCGAAGGCTTTTTTATGTCGGAATGACTCGGGCGCGCGAGCGCCTGTATTTTTCGGCGGCAGATTACTATGGGGAAGGGAAGAGAGAAAAGAAGCTTAGCCCGTTTATTTTTGAAGCGCTTGGGGATGAAGCAATAGCCAGCGAGCCCTTCGGCGATGCTCAGGGTAAACAGCTAAGTTTTTTGGATTACGAGCCCACCAATCACCAATCACTAATTACTAATCACCGGCAAAATTTCCATATAGATTATCTCTCTTACTCCCAAATCGAGACTTTCAAGGTCTGTCCTTTGCACTATAAACTTGGGTATATTTTACGGATTCCTACTCCCCTGTCTGCATCACAAAGTTTCGGGACCTCAATACACACGACTTTGAAATACTTCTACGAGCAAGTTAAAAATGGTAGTAAATCTGCTGAAAAGCTTCTTTTAGATATTTATAAGGACTCTTGGGTTAAAGAAGGCTATACTAGTCGTGAGCACGAGAAGAAGTTTTTCGAAAAAGGTAAGGATTATTTAAAAGGCTATTTTAATGTGGAATTTGATTCGAAGGTGTTACCGGCACTCCTTGAACAGCGATTTACGATCCCGTTGGCAGAAGAAAGTGAACGACCTTTAAAAATCGGCGGTGTAATAGATCGAGTTGATGAACATGAAGACGGGTCAGTTGAAATAATTGACTACAAGACAGGAGCAAATATACCTTCCCAAAAAGAGGTTGATAGTAATTTGCAAATGACTTTTTACGCACTCGCTGCAGTGATGTTACAAGATAATCCGTTTAATAAGGACCCCAAGGATATCGCCTTGTCTTTATATTTTCTTGACAACCAGCAAAAAATTTCGACGAGGAAAACTAAAGAACAGCTGCAAAGCGCAATAAAAGAAATCTTTGAAATTAGAAAAGAGATAGAGCAATCAAACTTTACCTGCTCCGGCCACATGTTCTGCCGTAACTGTGAGTATAAACTGATGTGCAATATTGACAACTAAAGCACTCTTCGGGGTAGGCGGTAGATATAAAAAGCGCTTGTGAAGCAAAGGGTCGCCATTAAAATAAACAACGTGTTAAAACCAAACAAAGTTACGATAATCCCGCCAACTATAGCACCGATTGATAAGCTAAAGTAGTTAGTTGACTCCCATGCGCCCCACTGACGACCGGCCTTGTCTACATTGAGATGTTTTGAGTAAACAGCGTCGAAAGCGGGAGAATAAAATGCCTCGGCCGAACCGATTAGCACCTGGACCAATAAAAGAAAAAGAACCGAATTAGCTTGAGTATAAAGCAGGTACCCAAAAGCAATTACTCCGTATCCACCTGCGACTATTAGTTCGTTTTGTTTAATTTTATCTGCGAACCTTCCAGCGATTAAAGTAGTAGCACCTGCGGCGAATGCAAAAGCTCCTCCTGTGATGCTGGCATCTAACAAACTCCCCCCCACTTTGTCGACGAAAAGTGCATAAATTGGGGCAAGCATTGCACCGGAAACCAAAATAAGTGCGTTTGTTCCGAGTAAAATCTTCAACGCCTTGTTTAGGGGGATTTTAAAAAATGCCACAAATACATATTAGCAAAAACGTAGTACCCTTGTTCAAATTGCTTGCGAAGTAAAAGTTGCTTTGCTATAATTCACTCTTGCATGGAGGTGATTAAACTATAACCTCTTAAGGATTGTCGGCAGGGAGTACCTAAAGGTGCCTGCGGCACCTTTTTTTTGGTCAAATTTATGATTAACACATTACTAGGACAAAAACAACAAATGGATCAAGTATTTATTGAATGGGTCCGCTACCCGGTAACTTGGGTTGTGGCTGGGCCTTGTGTCGTTACTTATGTTAAAAAGGCTGACCAAACCGATTACTGGTCCGTTCAACTTGGGTTTGGTGAAAAGCGGATTAAAAATACGACAAAACCAATGGAAGGACATCTCCGCGGGGTAATAAAAAATAAGAAAGCCCCGCGTTTTTTGCGCGAAATAAAAGTGTTTGACGATCCCGGGCTTAAAGTCGGGGATGTGGTTTCTCTAAAGGACGTTTTTGAAGTCGGTAACGTCGTTGTAGTTACAGGCGTATCCAAAGGTAAAGGCTTTGCAGGAGTAGTTAAAAGGCATGGGTTTGCCGGCGGCCCCAAAACCCATGGGCAATCCGACAGATGGAGGGCTCCCGGATCGATCGGTCAAGGTACGACTCCGGGTAGAGTTTATAAGGGTAAAAAAATGGCCGGACGAATGGGTAGCGAGAGAACGACAGTAAAGGGTCTTAGGATAATGAAGATTGAAGAGGAGGCCGGTCGTATTGCAGTTCTTGGCGCCATTCCTGGTCGATATGGCAGCATGGTGACTATTACAAAAGGGGGTTTCAAATGAAGGCGACAGTGTTTAGTGACAAAGGCGTGAAAAGTAAAATGGTTGACTTACCCAAGGAATACACCGAGAAAGTGAGCCGGAGTCTTCTTTGGCAAGTGCTTCATGTTTATCGCGACAGATTTCATACAGGTAGCTCGAAAGTGAAGACCAGATCGGAAATTAATAGGACTAAAAAGAAATTGTATAGGCAAAAAGGTACCGGGGGGGCCAGGCATGGAGCTAAATCGGCCCCGATATTTGTGGGTGGAGGTGTGGCTCACGGACCAAAGGTTGCAAGGAGGCTACTCGATGCCCCGAAAGTTATGAAAAAAAAGGCACTAAACCTTTCAATCAAAATGAAAGGTAAGGAAAATGCCATTTTGGTAGTTTCCGGGGTTGACAAGTTCACAAAAACCAAGGAAGTTGGAGAGTTTTTAGGCAAGCTTGGGTTTGCAGGCAAGCGGATTATTTTTGCGGTTTCAGAGGAGAATTACAAAAGTTTTAACAAAGCAGCAAGGAATTTAAAAAATATTAAAGTGAAACCCTTTACCGGCCTAACTGCTTATGATGTTTTTTTTAGCGACAAGCTTGTTTTCGACCAAACAGTTTTAAGCAAGGACAAAAAATGAAGATAACACCGATATTGTCTGAGAAGAGTTTGACGCTTGCCAAAGGTGGTAAGTATAGTTTTTGGGTAGATTCAAAATTTGGTAAGCACGCAATAAAAAAAATTATAGGCAAAACCTTTGGGGTAGACGTCAAGAGTGTAAAAACACTGAATTTCCAAAAACGGATCCGGAAAAATTATCTTGGGAAGAAAATAACCAAAAGTGCGGCTAAAAAAGCAGTCATCGAAATAGGTGAAAAACAAGAAATAGACATCTTTAAGGAAAGTATTAAGGAGAGCAAAGGAAAATGAAGCTAAGAAGGATATTACCCAAAAAATCAGGACGGGCTAAGGGAACAGTCACTGTGCGCCACCAGGGTGGTAGACAAAAGAGATTTTTACGCGAAATAGATTGGAAGAGGGACAAAAGAGGCATCGTTGGCTATGTGGAAACTATCGAGTATGATCCGAATAGAAATGCCAATATTGCCGGAATAGTTTATGAAGACGGTGAGCGTAGATTCATATTGGCACCTGATGGGCTGGGTTTGGCAGATAAAGTGGTATCTGGTCCAGATTCTCCAATGGAAATCGGCAATGCCCTGCCGCTTGCTAAAATACCGGTTGGGACTACAATTCACAATATTGAAATAATTCCGGGCAAGGGTGGCCAAATAGCAAGAAGCGCCGGAGTCTCTGCTCTGGTTCAGGGCAAAGAAGAATCATACGTATTGATTAAGCTCTCATCGGGGGAGGTAAAGAGATTTAGGCCAGACTCGTATGCGACACTGGGCCAGGTTGGAAACGTTGAAGCGAGAACGGTAAGGCTTGGCAAGGCGGGGAGAAAAAGAAGAATGGGAATACGCCCGACGGTAAGAGGGACGGCTCAAAATCCTAGATCCCATCCTCATGGTGGCGGTGAAGGTAGGAGCGGAGTTGGTATGAAATACCCGAAAACTCCGTGGGGCAAGCCGGCTGTGGGAAAAACCAGAAAGCCAAGAAAATATTCGGATAGACTTATTATAGAAAGGAAAAAGAGTAAACACTAATGTCAAGATCGTCTAAAAAGGGACCATTTGTAGACGCAAAGTTAATTAAAAAGCTTGGGCGCGGGCTTGGTATCAAGGCGAGTCCGATCAAAACATGGTCAAGGTCCAGTCAAATTCCGCCCGAGTTTGTTGGCAAATACTTTTCTGTCCACAATGGCAGGGTCTTTATAGGCGTTTTTGTGACCGAAGACATGGTTGGCCACAGGCTTGGCGAATTTGCGCCGACAAGAACATTTCGAGGCCACGGGCAAGTGGTGAAAAGAATTATTGAAAAGACTTGAGAAAATTATGGAAATAGTTGCAGTGCAAAAATTTATCAGAATGTCGCCTAAGAAATTGAGAATTGTGGCCGACAAGGTTAGAAAAATGAAGCCCCAGGCGGCTGTCGATATTTTGCCGTTTGTTGAAAAAAGTGCGGCAGAGCCTTTGATGAAAGTAATTAAGACAGCAATTGCTAATGCGAGAGTAAAAAATGTAAGCGAGGATTTGCTTAGGATAAAGGAAGTTCAAATTAACGAAGGGCCACGGCTTAAACGCGGCCGGCCGGTGTCGCGAGGAAGGTCGCACCCTTATAAACGACGGATGAGTCACATTCGTGTTGTCTTAACCACCAAATCGGTGCCAAAGGCCAAGAAAGTGAAAGGAGACAAAGAGAAAAATGGGACAGAAAATTAATCCCATAGGTTTTAGAATTGGGTCGTATATTAATTGGAAATCAAGGTGGTTTTCGGAAGATAACAACTATAAAGATTACCTGGTTGAAGACATTTTGATCAGAAAAGTATTATCCGATAGACTTAAGCTTGCGGGCTTGACGGAGGTTGAAATTGAAAGGTTGCCAAAAAGCATGACAGTGACTCTTAGCGTATCTAGGCCCGGTGTGGTTATAGGCCGGGGAGGAACGGGGATAGAAGACGTAAAAGGGTACATAATTGAGGCAATGAACAGCATGCGTGTTAAAGGTAAAAGGGTGGCTAAGTTGACCAAGATGGATATAGTAGTAAAAGAAGTAAAGAACCCTGAAATTAGTGCCCGGCTGGTAGCTCAGAGAATTGTCGGGGAACTGGAGAGAAGGTTTCCCCACAGAAGAGTAATAAATAAAGCCATGGAGAGGGTGATGGCCGCCGGTGCAAAAGGAGTAAAGGTGACGTTGGGTGGCAGGATAGGTGGAGCAGACATCTCGAGGGTGGAAAAATATCATACAGGATCGGTTCCTACCCAGACTCTTCGGCAAAACATTGACTACTTTGAAACACCCGCGCTTCTCAAGAAAGGTTACGTTGGGGTGAAGGTCTGGATCCATAGAGGGGAAGAAAAATAAATGTTACAACCAAAACGAACAAAGTTTCGGAAAAGTTTTAGAGGCAGGCGCAAAGGCATAGCTGTTAGGGGCAGCAAATTATCCTTTGGTGAGTATGGCCTGAAATCGCTTGGGACTACGTGGATGTCTGCGGCGCAAATTGAAGCCGCAAGGCGTGCCGTAACGCATTATTTGAAAAGAAAGGGGCGGATGTGGATTCGGATTTTTCCGGATAAACCTGTTACTGCTCGGGCTGCGGGCCAGCGAATGGGTGGAGGCAAAGGAGACATTGACAGATATGTGGCGGTGATCAAACCGGGTAGGGTACTTTTTGAAGTTGCCGGGGTGCCGGAAGAGGTAGCACGAGAAGCGTTCAATAGAGCTGCGGTAAAGTTACCCGTTAAAACAAAGTTAGTCAGAAAGGAAAAGCAATGAAAAGTAAGGACTTGGATGGAGCACGAAGAAAGTCACTGAAAGAACTTGAAGAAATGGTAATCAAACTTGAAGGCGATAAAATTAAGGAAATTAGCAATAAAATGTCAGCCAAGAGCAAAAATTTAAAGGTGGCCAGAAACTTAAGAAAAGAAATAGCACAAATAAAAACTTTGATTAGGGAAAAACAAATAATCGAGACATTGACCAAAAAATAATCATGAAAATATTCACAGGGAAAGTGATTTCTAAAAGGATGCAAAAAACGGCAACCGTGTTGGTGGAAAGAAAGGTTTCGCACCCTGTTTATTTGAAGCTCATGAAAAGGACAAGGAAGTATCATGTGCATGATGAAGTAGACGTGAAAGTGGGCGACGCTGTCAGATTTGTTGCTACAAAGCCTGTCAGTAAACTGAAAAAATGGAAAATTATCGGGGTTGTTGGCGGTTTGTCGGTAAAATCTCCGGTAAAGGAGGGGAAGAAGCGAAGCAGTATTACAAAAAAGAAAGGCGATAAATGATTCAATTTCGAAGTGTGATTAATCCGGCTGATAATTCGGGAGCCAAAAAATTAATGGTAATTGGAATTTCGCCGAAAATTGGCAAGAAAGCAAGTGTTGGAGACGTCGTGAAATGTGTAGTCAAAGGTGCAGACCCGAATGGAAATGTTGTAGACGGAGAGATGGTGTCGGTTGTAATAGTTCGGACGAAAAAAGAAGTCGGAAGGGCGGATGGTACTTATACTCGTTTTGACGATAATGCCGGAGTGGTAATCGATAAACAAGGGTTGCCCAAAGGGACTAGGGTTTTAGGTCCAATTGCAAAAGAAGTTAAAGAAACCGGATACACAAAAATTGCGTCACTGGCCAGGGAGGTTGTATAAATGCTAAAAATTAAAAAAGGTGACACTGTCAAGGTGGTAGCGGGAAAAGATAAAGGTAAAGACGGGGTTGTCGAAAGGGTTTTTGCCGACAAGTTCGATTTGCTGGTGCCTAACTTAAATTTGTACAAAAAGCATGTCAAGGCAGCCGTGGCGCCGGACAAAAAAGGCGGGATATATGAAATTCCAAAACCTCTTTCGATTGCCAACGTTGCTTTAGTTTGCCCCCACTGTAAAAAAATAGCCCGGGTGGGTTTTAAAGTCTTGGCAACGGGTGAGAAACAGAGATTTTGCAAGAAATGCAATCGGGCAATTGACACGAAATCAAAGAAGGACAAAGGGGGCTAAAAAATGAAATCGCAACTTAGGAAAGACTATATTAGTAAAGTTAGGCCACAGCTAAGGGAGGAATTTGGGCTTACAAGCGTGATGGCTGTGCCGGGTATTACAAAAGTCGTAGTTAATTCTGGCGTTGGTTTTACCCTTAAGAACAAAGATTTACTGGCAAAGGTGAAAAAAGACATTGCGGCAATTACCGGCCAGCAGCCTGCAACTCGAAAAGCTAGGATTTCCGTGGCAGGCTTCGACATAAGAGCTGGTATGCCTGTTGGCATTCAGGTTACTTTAAGAGGAGACGCTGCCTACAACTTTTTGGCGAAGTTGTTTAATATTGTCCTTCCCAGGCTTAGAGACTTTAGGGGGATTAAAAAAAATGGGTTTGACCAAAATGGGAATTATACTTTGGGAATCGGAGAGCACACCGTTTTTCCGGAAATCGATCTTTCCAAAGTAGAAAAGCCATTTGGAATGGAAATAACAATTGTCACTAGTACGAACGACAAAAAACTGGCAATGAAACTGCTTGACTTATTAGGTGCACCATTTGAAAAGGAATAAATTATGGCAAAGACATCTAAAGAAGTTAGAGAGTACAAGAAATTGAAATACCAAGTTAGGTACAGAAATAGGTGCCGGCTTTGTGGAAGATCGAGGGGATTTATGAGAAAATTCGGACTTTGTAGACTTTGTTTCCGGAAACACGCGCATTTGGGCGAAATTCCGGGAGTTAGGAAGGCTAGTTGGTGACTTATGGCTTATTCAAATTATTACATTGGCGACGCCCTTATCAGGATTAAAAACGCCTGTATGGCAAAGCAAACTGAAGTTGTTGTTCCAAACACAAAAATTGTAAGAGCCGTTATGGAGGTACTCAAGCGGGAAAAGTTTGTGGAAAGTGTGAATTCTAGGGAAGGTGGTCTTGAGGTGAAGTTGAAAACTAAAAAAGGACAGAGTTTGGTGACCGACATAAAGTTGATGTCAAAGCCGGGCAGAAGGCTGTATTTGACCAGAGCGCAAATAAAAGCAAAAAAGGGTTTTGCAACTTTAATACTCTCGACAAGTAAGGGAGTGAAATCGGGAAAAGAGGCACTGAAGGAAAACCAGGGTGGAGAGCTGATTGCGGAGGTAAGCTAATATGGCAAGATTTGGCAAATTACCGGTAAATATCCCAAAAGAGGTGAAAATTGAAGTAACGGGCGGCGTTATGAAGATAGAAGGACCTAAAGGTGCTTTGGAGAGAAAATTACCTGATAGAGTTAGTGTCAAACAAGAAGGCACTGTGCTGTTTGTTCTAAGCCGTGGTCGTGACAAACAAAGTTTGGCCAATCAGGGAACGACCAGGTCTCACATAATGAATATGATCACCGGAGTGACGCAAGGCTGGAAAAAAACTTTGGAGTTAGTCGGTTCCGGTTACAGAGCCGAAGTCCAAGGGAAGGACTTGATACTTACGGTAGGCTACTCGCACCCAGTGAAAGTTAGCGCGCCTGGTACTGTAAGTTTTTCGGTAGAGAAAAACGTAATAAACGTTGAAGGAATTGACTTGGAGGTAGTATGCCAGTTGGCTGCCAATGTCAGGCGAGTTCGTGAACCGGAGCCGTATAAAGGGAAAGGAATTAAATACATCGACGAAATCGTCCGAAGAAAGGCGGGTAAAGCTGCTGCAAAGGCAGTAGTAGCATAAAAGCTATGAATAAAAGAGAAAACAGAATTAAAAGGAAAAGAAGGGTCAGGTCTAAAATTTTTGGTACTAAAGAAAGACCTCGAATTTCGGTGTTCAGGTCTTCAAAACACATTTATGCGCAATTGGTTAATGACGATAAAGGAGAAACGCTCGCCTTCGCTTCCAGCAAAGGATTTAAAATCGAGCAGACAAAGGGCAAACTTGGGATAGCTGTTATGGTTGGGGAAAAGCTTGCCGGTCTTGCAAAATTAAAAAAGGTTACAATGGCCGTTTTTGATAAGGGCGGATACAAATTTCATGGCCGGGTTAAAGCTTTGGCTGAAGGAGCCAGACGAGGCGGATTAAAGTTTTAAGCTATGCAAAATTTTGAGAGAAATAAAGAGTATCAGGAGTCCGTAGTTCAAATAAACAGGATTTCTAAAAAAACAAAAGGGGGTAACCAAATGAGATTCTCTGCCTTGGTAGTTGTGGGTGATAAAAAAGGCAGGGTTGGAGCAGGCCTTTCTAAAGCGAAAGATGTCCGAAATGCCATTACAAAGGCCATAAGTTTTGCAAAGAAGCGGATGTTTGAAGTACCCCTGAACGGTACAACTATCCCATTCGCTGTTACTCATAAATATAGCGCGGCGAAAATATTGTTGAAACCTGCTCCCCCGGGTTCAGGGATAATTGCAGGAGGGCCGATGCGGTTGGTACTGGATGCCGCAGGAGTGCGGGATGTTGTAGGCAAAATTTTAGGGACAAAAAATAAAATATCAAATGTTTATGCAACATTGGAAGCTCTGAAGAAATTGAGCGATTTGCAGGAAAGGAGAAGCTAAAACTATGGCAATGGTTGGAAAAGTAAATGCCAAAAAAAGAAAGAGGGTCGGGCGCGGCTATGGTTCGGGCCGTGGTGGGCATACGGCAGGACGTGGCCAAAAAGGCCAAAAAAGTAGGAGAAAAATCGGCGTAATATTTGAGGGCGTCAAAATTAAGAAGTCCCTTTTAATTAGGCTTCCGGTCAGGCGTGGTAAAGAAAAATTAAAGCCTTCAAGCAAGCCTTTGATAGTTAATCTTAAGTACCTTGAAATTCTCCCTTCGGGAACGTTGGTGAATATTGAAAATTTGGTCAAATATAAAGTTGTTGATTCCCGGGATGCAAAAAGATTTGGATTGAAAATATTAGGCGACGGAAAACTTACTAAAAAACTTGAAATTGCATTGCCGATTTCAAAGTCTGCCATGGAAAAAGTTAAAAAGGTCGGAGGAAGCATCAGTTAATGATCAACCAAATTGTGGAATTTTTTTCACGCCTGCTGCGCTCGCGTGAAATACGGCGCAAATTGCTTATAACAGCAGCAATTTTGGTGGTTTACCGTTTTGCGGCTCATATCCCGGCGGCCGGAGTGGACAGGTCTTCGCTTCAGAGATTGTTTACAGGAAGCCCGCTGCTTTCACTTTTGGATGTATTCTCGGGCGGAACTTTGGCAAATTTCTCGATAATGGCGCTGGCACTTACCCCCTACATTAACGCTTCGATTATATTGCAACTTTTGACAATGGTTGTTCCCCGCTTGGAGGAACTTTCAAAGGAAGGTGAATATGGTCAGGAAAAAATAAATCAATATACGAGATTTTTAATGGTGCCACTGGCTGCGATGCAATCTTTTGGCATGTACACGCTTTTGACTGGCCAAGGTGTCATAGACAGGCTGGAAACACTTCCATTGATAGCAATGCTGGTTACCATGACGGCGGGGAGCGTTTTTTCGGTATGGCTTGGCGAACTCATCACAGAGTACGGTATCGGAAACGGAATATCGTTTTTAATTTTTGCGGGGATTGTGGCGAGGCTGCCGGTTACCGTGGCGCAATCGGTTACGACCGTCCAAAGCAGCGACTTGCTGCGTATATCTGTGTTTTTGATCTTGGCGTTTGTAATAATTGCATTAATTGTTTTTGTGAATGAAGCCAAACGAAATATTCCAATTACTTATGCCAGGCGGTCTGTCCGTGGACTTGCTTCAAACACCTCAATTCTTCCATTAAAGCTTAACCAGGCTGGTGTCATTCCCATAATCTTTGCCGTATCACTAGTGTTTTTACCATCAATGGTCGCCCAATTTCTTTCAAGCGGGAATGTCAGCGATCAGATTTATCAAATTAGTGTAAAAATTACCCAACTGTTTAACCCTAATTCTTTTGTCTACAATGGAACTTATTTCGCTCTGGTTTTTGGCTTTACTTACTTTTATACCTCTGTGGTTTTTAACCCTGAGAAAATTGCCGAAAATCTTCAAAAGAATGGTGGTTTCATTTCGGGGATTAGGCCCGGCGGGGCAACGAAAAATTATCTGTCTTACGTAATTACGCGCATAACTTTGGTGGGGGCTTTGTTTTTGGGCCTTATAGCCATTTTGCCGTCGCTGATACAAAACTCTATAGGGATTTCAAATCTCGCCATCGGGGGTACCGGCGTGCTGATAGTTGTTTCGGTTATCTTGGAGATGACCAGCGAGCTTGAGGGGCAGCTTGTAATGAAGAAGTACGAGAGCTTTATAGCAGTTTCGAGAAAACCCAGAGCGTAAGCTCGGGGATGAATCGAACCTGATATGTCATCCTTTTTTAGAAAAGGAAACTCCGCTCGTAAGAGCGGAGAGGATGTCATTAAATAAACATGATTGTAGTTATACTTGGCCCTCAGGGGTCGGGAAAAGGAACACAGGCGAGGTTAATTGCCGAAAAACTCGGGTTTTTTTACTTTGGTATGGGAGATTTGGTAAGAAGGTTGGCAGATACCGATCCTGCTTTGTCCAGAGAATTGGCAAAAGGAGATTTAATGCCAGATTCGGAAGGATTTGAGTATGTCAAAAGATATCTGGAAAACAACAATTCCTTTGACAATATAGTTTTTGACGGCTTTCCGCGCTCAGTAGTTCAATATGAACTTTTGAAAAATTGGCTAAAAGAGAAGGGTTCGTCTATAGACTTTGCGGTTCTCATCAGTATCACTGAGAACGAGTCCATAAAGCGATTAACCAACAGAAGAAAAGATCCTAAAACCGGGGAAATTTACAATCTGGTTACCAATCCTCCTCCTGACAATGTGGACAGAAGTTCTCTGGTGCAGCGAGAAGATGATAACCCCGAAGCAATTAAAAAAAGATTGGAATTATATAAAAAAGTGACACTCCCTTTAATAGAGCAATTCAGGGAAGACGGAATTCTAATCGAGATTGACGGTGAGCAGCCTATTGATGTGATATTTGATAACATTTCCAGTAAATTATCAAAATGAGTGCCAAAGTAAATGTAAAAACTGTAGCGGATATTGAAAAAATGCGCCAGGGGGGCAAAAAACTGGCCGAAATCAGGCGCTCGCTAGAATCTGCCATAAAACCGGGAATCGCGGCAAGCGAAATTGACGCCCTGGCAGACAAATTAATTGAAAAGGCCGGATGTAAACCATCATTTAAAATGGTCTCCGGTTATTGTTGGTCCACATGTGTAAATGTGAATGAAGGAGTGGTTCACGGAATACCGAAAAAAGAAATAGTCTTTGCCGACGGGGACTTAGTGAGTGTCGACGTAGGGGTCTATTACAGAGGTTATCACACCGACACTTCAACTTCTGTGATTGCCGGTAAAGCTAAAAATGGCCAGTTGTCTTTTTTGGCCACTGGCCGCAATGCACTAAAGAAGGGAATACTTGCCGCTAGGATTGGTAACAAAGTAGGAGACATATCGGAAGCTATCGAATCTTCTTTAAAAAAAGCAAATCTTAGCCCAATTAGAGCTCTGGTCGGTCATGGAATAGGTAAAGAACTTCACGAAGCGCCCTATATTCCGTGCTTTGTATCAAATTCGCTCGACGAGAGCCTCAAAATAAAGGAAGGCTGGACACTGGCGATTGAGGTTATGTATACCCAAGGCAAACCCGATCTTGTTCTCGAAGAAGATAATTGGACAATACGCACAAAAGATGCTAAAATTTCAGGGCTTTTTGAAGAGACCGTAGCGGTTATCCAAAACGGTCCTATTATTTTAACAAAGTGAATTTATGATTGGTTTTATGGCTAAACAGATCAACGAAGTAGTCGATGGAGAAGTACTTGAAGCGCTGCCGAATACAATGTTTCGGGTATCGCTAGGTGAAGGGCGGAGCGTGCTTACCACACTAACCGGAAAAATGAGAAGGCGGTTTGCACGAATTTTTCCAGGGGATAAAGTAAAAGTCGAGTTTACGCCGTACGACAAGGATAGAGGCAGAATAGTGTATAAATATTAGAAAGGCATTCAGGATGAAAGTAAGATCGTCGGTAAAAAAAATTTGCAACAATTGTAAAATAGTCAAAAGAAAAGGGGTTTTGTATGTAATTTGCATTAACCCTAAACACAAACAGAGGCAAGGATAAAAGTATATATGGCTAGAATCGCTGGAGTAGAATTACCCGAAAATATTAAAATTGACTACGCGTTGACTAAAATTCATGGCATCGGCTGGTCAGCGGCAAAAGAGGTCTTAAGAGATGCTAAAGTGAGTAATACTAAACATGTTGCCGAGCTTACCCCCGAGGAAATTACTCATATCGCGTCCGTTGTCGATAAATTTCCCACAGAAGGTGAGCTTTCGCGTCGAGTGCGCTCAAACATTCAAAGACTTCAAGTAATCGCCTCCTATAGAGGTGTCAGACACAATCGTGGCTTGCCTGTCCGGGGGCAAAGAACTAAGACGAATGCAAGGACCAAACGCGGCAAAAGAAAGACTGTTGGAGCGTTTAAAAAAGACATACTTACAAAGATGAAGCCAGGAGGAGAGGACAAAAGCAAGGAGTAAGCGATGCCAGCAAAGAAAAAAATAGACACGGCAAAAGTTTTTATCGCTGCCAGTTTTAATAACACTCTGGTTAATATCACCGACGACGGTGGTAATTCGCTGATATGGGGTTCGGCGGGTTCTTCAGGATTTAAAGGTACTAGAAAAGCAACGCCGTATGCGGCGACAACCGCTGTTGAAAAAGTTGTCAGCCAGGCCCGTGACCAGCTCGGGGTCAAGGAGGTTGAAGTTTATATCAAAGGCCCCGGGGCCGGCCGCGATGCGGCTCTGCGAGCTATTCGTGCCTCGGGACTGAAAATTTCGATGATAGCCGATGTTACGCCTGTGCCGCACGACGGTCCCAGGCCAAAAAAGAGGAGAAGGTCGTAATATGGGAAGGTACCTGGGACCAAAAGACAGACTATCGAGGCGCGAAAACTTTGACTTGTTTGGCAAAGGCTCGAAGATTACTCGGCTTAGCGTTCCTCCTGGAATGCACGGTCATAAGGGAACCAGAAAAGTTTCTGAATACGGAAGTCAGCTGAGAGAGAAACAAAAAGTAAAGAGAATGTATGGCCTAATGGAAAGACAACTCCGTAAATATATTGGGCAGGCACTTAAAACTTTAGGGAACACGACAAATGTGTTGTTTGCACTTTTGGAAAGACGGCTTGACAACGTGGTTTTCCGCCTTGGTTTTGCGCCAACTCGTCCAGCAGCACGCCAGCTGGTGTCTCATAGACATGTGACGGTAAATGGTAAAGTGGTAAACATACCCTCATATCAAGTCGAGAAAGATAACTTGATTAGTCTTACAGCTAAGGGTGTGAAGGTACCTTCAACAAAATTGAAGCTGGAAGCTAAAGATCACAACTTACCCGACTGGTTGCAAAAAAAGGCTTTAGTAGGTAAAGTATCAAGGTTGCCGATACGTGATGACGTTCAGGAAGAAATTGACGACGCGGGCGTGATTGAGTTTTATTCGAGATAATATGAATATATTAACGAGAGTCAAGAGCCTTGTGCTCTTATTCGAGGTAATATGAATATATTAACGAGAGTCAAGAGCCTTGTGCTCTTATTCGAGGTAATATGCATATATTAACGGGAAGCAAGAGCTTATGCTCTTGCCGAGATAGTTTTAAGGAGGTGAATTAAGTGAGCGAACCAATATTTGAGATACAAGAAGACAAAAAAGAAAAAGGATATTCGGTTTTTACATTATCGCCTTTGGAGCAAGGGTATGGTCACACTTTGGGAACTAGTTTGCGTAGAGTACTACTGACGAGTTTGGAAGGATCAGCTGTAACAAGTGTAAAAATTGCAGGTGTAAAACACCAGTTTTCCACTCTTAAAGGTATGAAGGAAGACGTTGTTGATTTTATATTAAATGTCAAGCAGATTAGATTTTCTTATGACGGAGATAAACCGGTAAAATTGCATCTTGCTGCAAAAACCGCCGGTGAAATTAAAGCTGGTAATATCAAAGTTTCAGGAAATATTAAAGTGGCGAATCCAGATCTAGTTCTTTCAAAGCTTTCTAAAGGAGCAAATTTTTCCGTAGATATGGTCGTTGAAAAAGGTTTTGGCTACTCTCCGGCAGAAGAAAGAGAGCGGGGAGAAATTGGCATGATTCCAATTGACGCGGCTTTTTCGCCGGTTGTCAAAGTTAACTATAAGGTAGAAGAAACAAGAGTTGGGCGTCTTACAAATTTTGATAAATTGACTTTGGAAGTCTGGACCGATGGCACTATAGAACCCAAAGAAGCATTAATTAGAGCTTCCAAAACTTTGGTTTCGTATTTCGAACAAGTCATTTCACCTAAAAAGGTAAAAAAGAAAAAGGATGCGGGGCCTGTTGACGCTCTGGGGCCGGTAGGTAAATTGTCGGTTGAGGAGATAGGCCTTCCGACCAGAGTTGCGAATGCACTTTCCAGAGCAGGTTATGAGACGGTAGAAAAACTGGTTAAGGCAAACCCGCAAGACTTGATGAAGGTAAGAAACTTGGGAGAGAAATCTTTTAAGATAACCCGCGCTGCACTGATGGAGAAAGGGGTGGATTTTGTAAAGTGAGAAATAAGGTTTTCGGACGAAAGTTGGGGAGAGATACCGACACCAGAAAAGCATTGTTGCGAAGCATTGTGGCTGCTGTGGTCAAAAACGGTAGCATCATTACAACCAAACCCAAGGCAAAGTTTGTTCAAGGATTTGTGGATAAACTTGTGGTTTTGGTTAAAAAAGATACGTTAGCCGCAAGAAGGATGGTTTTTGCAAAACTTGGAAATGATAAAACAACTACGCAAAAGTTGTTCGGAGACTACAAGCTTTCCTTTGGGTATCGGAAAAGCGGCTTTACAAGGATAGTCAATTTGCCAAAACGAAAAGGCGACAGAGCGTCAATTGTGCGCCTGGAATTTGTGGATAGGCCGGTAGCCAAAAAGACTGTGGAGGCAAAAAAGATAAAGGTGGGTTTAACAAAACCACAGGTCAAAAAGGAATAGAAAAATGAAAACACACCAACCAAAAGTAAGTAAGATTAAGCGGGATTGGCATTTGATGGATGCAGCGAGCGAGCCGTTGGGTAGGCTGGCCAGCCGTTCGGCTTATTTATTGATTGGGAAAAATAAAAAAGACTATACACCCAATTATGATATGGGTGATTTTGTTGTTGTGGTAAATGCAAGGAAAGTAAAAGTGACGGGTAAAAAAGCCAGCCAGAAAGTTTATCGAAGCCATTCGGGGTACCCCGGGGGTTTTAAGGAAGTTACATTTAAAAGGCTTAGTGAGAAAAAGCCGGAGGACATAATTAAAAAGGCCGTTTTTGGTATGCTTCCCGACAACAGGCTTAAGAAATTCAGACTTAAAAGGCTGATGGTGGTTGCAGGCAGCGACAACCCTTTCCAAAATAAATTTGAAGGCAAATAAAAATATGGCTAAAGATACAAAAACAAAAAAGGGCTATGTATACGCCATTGGGCGAAGGAAATCCGCTTCGGCAAGGGTGAGGCTTTTCAAAGGAAACAAGGAAAGCCTGGTAAATGGAGAGGTTATCGGAAAATACTTTCCCGGCGAAGCCATGAGAAAGGTTTGGTCCAAGCCGTTTACGCTAGCGGGTGTGGCCGGTAAGTACTTCGTTACTATAAAGGTTTCAGGTGGCGGTAAAATTGGGCAATTGGAAGCGGCAGTCCATGGAATTTCCAGAGCGCTCTCGCTTATCGACTCGAATAAGTTTAGAAGTACTCTCAAGAAGTTTGGCTTACTTACCCGCGATCCCAGGGTTCGTGAGCGAAGAAAAATCGGCACTGGCGGAAAAGCCCGCCGTAAAAAGCAGTCACCAAAGAGGTAATTCTTCTTAGCACTGTCAAGAAGTAGACTTTAGCCTCCGGTAACTCGAATTGCTTCATCAATCGAAGTAACTCCTTGGATTACCTTGTCGACGGACGAGTTCCGGAGGCTTTTTATCTTCTTTTGCTTAATTATCGGCAAGAGATCTGCCAGTTGCGGACTTTCAGTAATAACAGATCTTATGTCGTCGTCGAAAGGGACAACTTCAAAAATTCCAATGCGGCCTTTGAAGCCGGAGGCTAAGCATTCGTTACAGCCCTTGCCTTTATAGACTGCATTGGTTTGGGAGTTGCCTAAAAATTTAGCTTCTTGGGGAGTGGGACTGTGTTGCTCTTTGCAACTGTTACAAATTTTGCGCACAAGCCTTGAGGAAATTACGGCATTAACAGAGTTGGCAGTTACAGACCTGGGCACCCCCATTTCGATTAGTCTTGCCGTTACTCCAAAGACGTTTAAAGTGTGAAATGTCGAAAACACCAATCTGCCGGTTAAGGCGGCTTGAATTGATATTTGAGCGGTTTCGCTGTCTCTGATTTCTCCTACCATGATAACGTCGGGATCTTGGCGTAAGACCGCCCGAAGCGCTTTGGCAAAGGTGAAACCGACTGCCTCGCTGATATGAGTTTGTCTGATGCCCTCCATTTGTACCTCGACCGGGTCCTCAATTGTAATAATATTGTTGGTGTCTTTTTTTACCGAGTTTAGCATTGAGTAGAGGAGGGTTGTTTTGCCTGACCCGGACGGACCGGTAGTCAAAATCATTCCATAAGGTTGGCTGATGAGGTTTAAAACGGTTTTGTATTGAGTTTCATCAAACCCGAGTTGGGATATACTTATCAGGATGTCTTCGCGGTTTAGTATTCGCATTACAATTGCTTCGCCGTAGATTGTCGGGAAGGCAGAAACCCTGATATTGTAAACCCTGATGTCATAGTTAAACTCAAAATGGCCGTCTTGGGGTAACCTGTGCTCCGTAATGTCAAGCCCGGCGAGGACTTTTATTCTCGAGGTGGTAGACTCGCTGCTGTCGAGATTAACGTGCTCGATATCCCGAAGCATACCGTCTATGCGAAATTTAATTTGGATCTTTTCCCTTTGAGGTTCGATGTGAATATCACTGGCACGCTTGCCTATGGCGTCCGTTAATACTTTGTTTAGCCAGTCGTTTTCCCCGGCCCGGAGTGTGAAATCTGCCATATGACCATTATGTTACTTTTCGGTAAGTTCGGCAAATGCTGCTGTAAACTTTCTTTTTTAATCAAATCTATAAATCGCTTTAGGGTATCGACTATTACTGGTATTTCCAGGTAATCAATAAAAATTGCAGTTCAGGCAAGCCATCCGGGAAGAAGCGAAACACTGCTGTCGGAAAATCTTTCTACCACAAATTCATCGGTTAGCCAGAGTATATGAAGCCATTAACTTCAAACTTGGTACCACGGGCGTAGCGACAGCGTAGCCCGTGCGGGGAAGTTAAACCCGTATCCTGCGTGGTAGGATAATCATGTAAGTGAAATTCAAAGTACAATCACACGTAACCTATGTGGGAACAAATGAAAATACAATTAGAGATTACATTCAAAATCAGGGAAAACAGGATACGGGTCGATCAGAGATCGTACGAGGAAATGATACCACAGGTGAAGTGTAACGGAACCCGTGGAGACTCATTGATTGTGACAAAAAGTGGCGGTATATTAAGCCACGCTGCAATACTCTCAAGAGAGTTAAAAAAACCTTGTATTGTTGGCGTAGGTGAGTCTATTAGTATTTTAAAGAATGGTGATGTCGTAAGTGTTAGGGCAGATTTGGGAGTTGTGGAATTAGTGAATAACCCATCCAATAATGCATGACCAAAGAGGAGGTACTTTCTAAAATTGATCAGGGTGCTTTAGGTGTTTCTTAGTATTTTAATAGTTCCTTTATCTGCATGGACTTCGACCAAGTCCCCATCTCTTAAAATAGCAGTTGCATTAACCGTGCCGACAATACACGGCACACCGAATTCTCGGGCAACAATTGCGGCATGGCAGGTGATACCACCTTCGTCGGTTACGAAAGCTGCTGCTTTTTCCATAGCAATTACAAAATCAGGGTTTATCATTGAAGAGACCAGAATATCACCTTTATTTACTTTTGGTATATCTTTATTGCTGAAAACAACTTTTACTTTTCCTTTCGCAGTGCCTCTTGAAGCACAAATTCCTTTAATTTGATTAGTTGCATCTTTCGACCCGGCCTTTTTTTGTTTTTTGTATTTTTTAGAAACTAAGTTTTGCAAATTTACTGCCTCATCGCCAAACCGTTTGGCCAGTTTTCCCTGGATCCAAATAATGGCAAACCCCTTTTGTCTTTCTTTAACTAGGTGGACTAAATTCTGCTTGCTAACTTTGTTGTCTAGACAGGAGGCAATTTCATCTGGTTCTAAAGAAAGGATTACAGAAAAGGGTAGACCTGCCCTTTTTGCGATTTCCTTAAAAAGAGCGACTTTTGTGGCCTGGAAAAGATGTTCGTTAGATTCTGTAGTCAAGGTCCTTAGAAAAATAAATGTTCTCAAAGCCTCGACAAGCTTTAGTAATTTTCCATGAATGGTATATTTTTGTATGCTTTCCTTGTACTCTTTTTCAGCCTTTGTCCTTTCGCTCCTGATTCTATTAATTTCATAATCTAGGTTTGTTTTTAATAGATAAAGTTTAATTCGCTCTAAATAGTCATTTTTGGTGAAGGAAACATCTTCGGTTGTTATCGGACCCTTTTGCCATGCATAGTTTCGGACATGAAACTCAATATCTTTGTCTATCTTTTTACCCTCTTTAATTTTTTGCGCAGTCAACATTAATTTTAGGGGCTCGTCTCTATAGGCCAGCTCGCCTAAATCTGCCGGTATAGTAACTTTTCCAATAGCATTTTTGGGCAACTCTTTTGATAATCTTTCTTCCAGATACATATCGGGCCTAACCCACGCAGGAATCATTGATTTTACATACATTTCAGAGAATTGATTTAAGTGTTTGAGCAGTTCTTGGTTACTCAATTCTTTAAAATTAATTTGTTCTAAATAATAGCGGAAGTTTTCAACGTTTTCTGTTATATCAAAAATTTTCTTTGCAAATTTTTCAAAGAAACTTTGATCTTCGTTGAATTTATTATCAAAAAAGTTATAAAAACTTTGAAGGTCGTCTTCAAGGTAATATTCGTCACCGTTTAGGATCATAAAGTTATCTGAGGTAATTGACAACCCTGTATATTTTATCTGATTGCTTTTTGTGTTGGCCTGAATTTGTCCCCATTCAATAAACCAGCAAAACTTTCTACTAACTTCAAAAGTCCAGTTTAGGTGATTAACTTTTTCTAAAACCATTCTCAAGTTATAAATATCCAGGAAATTAAACCGAAGAAGTGCTTAATCAGATTATATTTCCTGTTTTTCTGAATTCCTCGTACATTCTTGCTACGTCTCCAAGCCTATCCAAAATGTCAGGGATATTACCTGTGTTTAAATCATTTAATACATCCTTCGCTTCTTCCCTTGACAAAACATCGCGTGCCAGATCAGTTACACTTTTTGGATCTTGATTGCCGATTCTTCTAACCATAATAGCTGCCAGTATCAGATTTATTCCGGAAATATCTTCATCAACGTGCCTTATATGTGCCCCACTCTTGGTAACTAAAACTTCAATAGCAATTCCTCCTTGTGGAGTTACTTGCGCGGTTACCCATTTTTTATCCGGTGTTTTATTATCGCCGTTAACAATAAACGTTTGTGCATCTCCAGTTGCCTCGACATCATCAATCTCTGTTCTTATGACCGGCCAAAATATTGAGTCTTCTACACTCGCCATTTTTGCAAGACCGGCCTGTTGTAGCCGTCTCGCTTCACCTCTTTTACCTTCTGAAAGTCTTTGTTTGGCTTGCACCGATTCATCCGGAAATTGGAATTCCGGTTTTTGTTTGGTCAAGATATATGTAGCTTCCACGGGGTAAATTACTGCATGAGTATAGCCCTCACCGGCTTTAATTTGAATTAACCTCCCCGTTTCTTTTACGGTTTCAGTTACTTGCTTATTGTCTATATTATCATGGGATACATCGGAGGATTCATCAGGCGATGGCATATTAGGGATTCTTTTGTGAAGTAACCTTTTCCAAAACCTCTTTTTCCTTGAGTTCCACCTTAATTGTGCGGAGAAGTTGAGTACCTAAACTTGCAAGTTTAAACCCTGTTGATGCCACAAAGCCCATGAAAAATAAGTGGGCGGCAATGTTTAGTGGTTTATTTAATTTATCGGAACTGACGAGTTCCTGTTTAAAGTCTGCGTCAGCCGGGGCTTGGTCGGCAAACTTTGAAAAATCCAAAGAAACCGATTCGAAGGAAAAGAGATTAATAGGCTCTACTTTTTTAGTAAATACCTGATAAACATTGAGTACGGAGAATAAAATCGCAGCAACCCCGACTCCAAGTAAGACATAACCTACCAACTTTTCACTCATACGATGTTATTATACAACAAACTGAACCTTAATTTCACTAGTGGATCAAAGATAGCAGTTCCAATGGAGTGGGCGTTGACATTGAGTATCAAAACACTATAATTATATTAGTATGCAGAAGGTAATACTACAAGTACCAATGGACAAATCTCTTCGAGACCTTGCCGAGTTTTCGGCATCAACCCAGGGGTTTTCTTCACTCCAGGAAGCTGTGCGCCTTTTTGTGAACAAACTTGCCAAAGGATTAATAAATGTCTCCCTTGAAGAAGTAGAATATCTTAGTAAGGCTGAAGGTCGAGCTTTGACCAAAAAATATAAGGCCTTCGTTTCGGAAAAGAAGAAGGGTAAAACACACCTTGCCCACTCGGCCAATGAAATGTTGGATCAGTTGACTTCCTAATAAGGTTAGACTTTTTTGTAAATGGCAGATCTAATCCGATATTAAAAGATCATAAATTAATTGGAAGCTTAAAAGGGTCTCGTGCATTCAGCGTCACCGGGAATTATAGAGTTACTTATATAGAGGTCAAAAGCGGCCACTATATATTTATAGATGTTGGCACTCACTCTCAGATATATAAATAGATATCTACTCTTTTGTTTCAATTTCAAAGTTGTTTAATTGATCAAAGAGCATTTTTACTTTCTCTTCTGTGACATCCTCCGGTTTTATTTTGCGGTGAGCAAAGATTTGTTTTTCAATTTCGAACCACATTGGAATAAATTTATCAAATTGTTCTTTTGTGTAAATAAGCTTATCTCTTGACAAATAACTCCTTTTTACCTCATTGAGACGATGTTCTAGTGATGTTGTTTTGTGTGGAGATACTCTTAAATCGGAGTATACACAAAGTTTTCGCATTATATTCGAATTGAAAGTTTCTTCTGTCTTTGCAAAACCAAACCCTTTGATCAAAACGAATGTTTTTGAGTTGACGTCCAGTTCTTCACAAATTGTATATGTCGCAATATGATCGTTATTGCTGAACTTGTCGATAAATTCTCTTTGTACTTTTTTCCAATATTTAATCCCTCTCTCTTCTAAATATTCGGGAAATAGGTCCAGATCTGCCTTAATAATATTTCCCATGTTATGGAGAAGACAAGCAGAAATAATTGAGTTTTTATCTAGAGGTTTTTCGAAATTATCACAAATGATGGATGCTACTCCGGCAACGCGGAGCATATGAGTCTGTAGCTGTGGCATGATTTTATATTTTTGATAAATTTGGGAGATTTTCATAAAAAATTTTGTCGAGATTTACGAAAAAGTTAGAACCGAATTTCGCAAAGGGTAGCTCGGCCGCCTGCGGCGGCCTCGCTTCCGTTATTTTTTGCGCGCGCGATTTTATCCTCGCTTCGCGAGGAGCTATAGAGAAATTGAATTCACCAAATCTCTAAAAATAGGAAGATTGGCTTCGTCAATTTGTTGATAAGCTGTTTTCCACTCGGATTTATTAACAACCTCAACATTATTTGGCGAGCCTTGAATTCTTACCGTATCATAGTTATCGTTGATAAGAAAAACCTCTCGTGAATATACCCATTCTGTTTGAGCTGTTTCTGATAGAGTTGAGATATACTCAACTCCTTTGTAATTTCCGATATTCGTTTGTTTAATTCTGATCAACTTACTTCTTAAATCTGATTTTGTTTCCCCATCTTTCATTGTAAGTAAGGGTAAGTAGCCCTCGAGCCAAGGTTGATTCTTTTTGTACTCGTCTATCGCGGTTCCTTGTGGTTTCTTTGTGTACTGTACACTTATATAATATGAATTTTTCTTATCGTACTTTCTGTCTAACCGATCTGTTCCGTATGGATATCTTAACAATCCGAAAACCAGAGGAATAGATGTTGACCCTGAAAAATCAAAGGCAGTAAAACGAGCTTTTGAAATGTTTGCGGAAGGAAGTCATACTTTTACGGATATTGCCAAATATCTTCATAAATTTGAATTGGGGCGCAAAAACGGGAAACCACTTCATATCAACGAAATCCGGCAAATACTCTCGAATAAGTTTTACGTTGGGATAATGTTTTATAACGGTGAGTATCACGACGGAAACCACAAGAGTTTTGTTTCCAAGGAGCTATTCCAGAAAGTACAAGAGGAAATGCAAAGACGGAGTAAACATTTCAAAAAGTCATATCATTTCCCGTTTTTAGGACTAGCAAGGTGTAGCGAATGCGGCGCGGCGATCACGGCCGAGCAACACATCAAGTTTTACAAAACCACCAACCGCAAGGTTACTTACGTTTATTATCGTTGCACCAAAAAACTTGGTCCATGTTCTCAAACGCCAATTACCAATTTTGAAATGGAGGAACAATTAAGAAAAGTTGTTTCTGATGTCGTGCTTCCGCAGTCTTGGGCAGACCAGTGGTTGAAATTTTTGGAACGAGACGAGTTAGTCGAAAAACAATCATCAGGAACAACTATCCAAAATCTCAAAACTGAAATTCAAGATCTAGATCGAAAACAAAACACACTTTTGGACAGTTATCTTGATAGCGTTGTTGATCCTGAAACTTATAAATCTAAGAAAAACGAAATGTTCGAAACAAAACTTAAATTACAAGAAGAAATCGTCAAAGTTGAGGAGACGGGTTCGAGTTGGCTCGAACCTATGAGAAATTTCGTAAATTGCGCCTTACAGGCGCAAAAAATCGCGCGCGCAAAAAATAATTGCGAAGAATTAGCATTCTTCGCAAAACGTGTCGGCTCGAACTTCTTTTTATCCAATCGGCAGCTCTCAGCAGAGCATAAAAAGGGCTTTGCGGCGCTCCGTGCGGGCGGCGGCGCACGGAGCGCCTCCACCGACTCTATCGATTTTTCTCTCTTGGTCGCATAGAAGCGAACAATCTTGAACTAGTTACCGAAGCTATTTTATCACATTGGAAACTAATAAACTTTGACGAAAAAAGTATAGTCCTCAATCCATATAATGTGTTCCAAGATAGAAACAGCATGGGTTTTGTATACAGCTATTGATAATGAAGTCATGGCTTGAACTGATATGAAGACAGACAAACTAACATTAAAGCAGCGCAAATGGTTAGAAATCTACCTTGAAACCGGTAACGCAACTGCAGCAGCGCGTCGCGCGTACAACTGCAACGAACGTAGCGCAAGGCAAATAGGTTACGAGAACATGACAAAACTTGACTTTACAGACGTTCTAGAAGCCCATGGCGCTACTGCAGCAATGCTTGTGAAGTTAATTGTAGAAGGTGCTAAAGCAACAAAACTGATTAAAGACAAGGAATTTCCCGATTGGGAAGTAAGGCACAAATACTTAATAACCATTCTGCGCTTGAAGAAAATGTACCCGCAGCCGGAAGCTATAGGCAATAATGGCGAGGAACCAATCCGTATTGTCTTCCAAGACCCGTTTCAAGACCCAACACCAAGCACAAAAATTGACACGAATAGACCTAATTTGATAACATAATGTTGCTACAATAAGTAGCAAATTAAGTTAATTAGCTTCATAGAACGCTTTAAGCAGTCCGAAGCAAGTCGCAACGGCTGCTTTTTTATTTGTCCAAAAAGCGTCTATGAAGAAACGTTTCAAAAGAAAACTAAACGTAGTTCCCACAAAACCGAATTCCGGTTACGCTTCTATTCCCCAAAATCCAACAGAACGGGTAATTCAACTTGTGACGCTTATGGCGTCGGTGAAAACCGATACAGAAGAAGCAAAGCTAAATGCTACAACCATTTCCGATAACAACGGCAGAAGAATAAACTTATAAAGCCCCTACAATTCCGCATAAACCCTATAAAAAAATGATATACTTACAGCAAAGATTATGGCTAAAAGCGGTCTATCCATTATTGTTATTGGTGGTTTAAATACAGATATTGTTGCAATTGGTGCTAAAAAACTATTAAAAGCGGGTGAACACACCTATGCTAGCGAATTAAGGATTGGTGCCGGCGGGAAATCGCGCAATATGGCACAAATGATTGCTACTTTAGTTGGTAAGGATAAAGTAGCGATGGTTGGAAAGACTTCAAAAGACCCATATGGTTTTTGGAAAGTGCCATTAGTAGCCTTAAAGCAAGCAAAAGTAAACACCGAATATGTAAAGATAGCGTCTTTTAAGGAAAGTAATCAGTTCCCCGGAATTGCACTTATACCCGTAGACACGGAGGGAAGAAACCAAATCTATGTATTACCGGGAATTACAAATAGTTTTTTGCCCAAAGATATTGATGACGCAAGCGAACTTTTCAAATCGGTTGCAAAAAACAATGGCATATTACTTGTTTCATTGGAATTACCCTTGCAAACAGCAATTTACGCAATCAAAAAGGCTAATCAAATGGGTATAAAAGTTTTCTTTGACCCCGGTGGAATAGACGAAACAGAAAATTATAGTGAATTACTAAAACAGAATATCTATTTGATTAAACCAAACGAACATGAAGCTAAAATTCTAACAAGTATAGCAGTTATTGATTTTGATACTGCGAAGAAAGCAGCGACAAAGTTATTAGGCAAAGGTACAGAAAATGTCCTTATCACAGTTGGGGTAAATGGTGGCTACTTCTTTAACAAAATCGTAGGAAAACATATCCCTATCCCTAAAATTAAAAGCAGTTCTGTAAAAGACGAAACGGGTTGCGGCGACCAAACCATGGCGGCTTTGTGCACGGCACTTGCCGAAGACAAAGATATTCTTGAAGCAATCAATATCGGACTACTTGCGGGAACCTTGCAGTTTGGCAAATCGGGCATTGTCCCTATTACCAAAAAAGAAATTAACAAGTATTTACATAACAGACTATGATTTCCGATGTTTTAGCAGTTTATAATTTAATTAAAGAAACAGTTGACGAAGCGAGTGTATTAAACGCTTTATTTTCGTTTGATGGTACGCGAAAAGAAGGTGACGAAGTAATTAAAGTGAGGATTAACAAGGCAACAGACAACCAATGGTTTTATGAAATAGAACCGTATGAAGATTATATTTTAATTCCCTTTCCGGTTAACCAAGCAGTATATGTGGATTATGGTCTAGAAAAGGATAGTCAAAACCCTTCGGTAAAATTTTTTAGGTATGTATCAAGCCCGCTTTCAAGATATAGCCAAGGTGGTGAACCTAATGTTAGGGTAGATTTTTTTGTGTTTGGGTACAGACCTTCGGATTTAATGGCAAGTCGCAAGAAAAAAGCCTAGCAAGGAAAAAATAACAATGAACGTCAATGGTAATTTACAGTATAAGCAAGCACAACGGGAACTTTTTGACGAACTTGAAAATAAGTTCAAAAACGGTGAAAAACCCTCAACCATTGTTGAACCCGTAAAAGATTATGAAAATGATAATAGAATTTGTTTAACAAGCGTAGCTTTTATTCCACCACACCTTCAAGAAATAATATTGTCCACGGTTGTTGACCCGCTTAAAAGTGCAGATAGCCAACAATACTATTACATTCAAAACTCCTTCCATTTAACCATTCAAAATATACGAACGATTAACTTGCCGCCGTTGTTTAGCGATAGCGATATTGAAAAGGCAATAAAAGTATTTGACCAAATAGTGCCAAAACATAAACATTTGTTCTTTGATATTGAAGGTCTTTTTGAACTTCCAACAAGTCTATCTTTGCGTGCCTATGCTGATAAAGGATTAAAAGATTTAGCCTTGGAATTAAGGCGGGGGTTAAAAGAAGCCGGGGTTCCCGATAACAAAACGTATGCTTCAAGTGATGTAGTATTTGGCAATACAAGTGTTTGCAGATATACAACAACACCAAATGATTTGTTTTTTAATGAAGTTAAACGGCTAAAAAATATAAAGATAGGTCGTTTAGAAGTTTCAACAGTTTCCTTAATCACGACAAATTCTGTTTGTCACCCTAGTAAAACAAAAATAATCAAAGAATTTAACTTGGCTTAAAGTGTTTATTTTATGGATAATGACATTGACCTAACAAAGCTAAAATATGTTTTATATGCCCGTAAATCCACAGACGACCCCGAACGGCAAGTAAGGTCGGTTGAAGACCAAATAGCCGAATGTGAACATTTGGCAATGCGGTTAGGTATACACCTCGTAAAACCCCACATAATTGAAAAAAAGTCCGCTAAAAGACCCGGACAAAGACCATTGTTCAAACAAATGCTAAATGACATCAGGAAAGGCGTCTACGACGGCATAGTGGCGTGGAACCCGGATAGGTTGGCAAGGAACATGAAGGAAGGTGGGGAAATTATTGATATGGTGGACGAAGACCTAATAAAAGATATGCGCTTTGTTACCCACCACTTTTCAAAAGACGCGAACGGTAAAATGTTACTTGGAATGGCATTTGTATTATCAAAGCAGTATTCGGACAAATTATCACAAGACGTAACAAGGGGCTTGCACCGTAAAGTTGAAGAAGGCAAATCACACATTCCAAAACACGGCTATATTAAAGACGAAGAAGGGTTGTATAGACCCGACGGCAGAAACTTTGAATTGATTTGTGAAGCGTGGGCAATGCGTAAAGAAGGCACGTCCTTGGAACAAATAGAAGAATATCTTGATAAAGAAGGCTATCAACGAATAATTAAAACGTCCGGTAAACCCGTAAAACTTACCTTCAAGCGATTAAGCGATTTGTTCAAAGACCCATTCTACTACGGCTTACTTATTCAAGGCGCAAAACGGATTGATTTACGTGAAGTATACGAATTCAAACAAGCTGTAACCGAAGCGGACTACAACCAAATTCAACAGCTTTTTTATAACAAAACCAAGCCATATCGTACGCGCCGGTTAAGTTTCTATCCCCTTAAACTAATGCTTAAGTGCAGTTTTTGCAGTAGTAATATGGTGATTGCGCCTTCAACCGGTTCAACAAAGCGGTATTTGAATGCAAGGTGTGATAACAAGTTCTGTTCGCGCAAAAAGAAATCAATACGTATGATAAACGTATTTAACTTTATTTACGACTTTTTGGACAAAGGACTTAATTTTACAGTAAAGGATTATAACGACTACTACAAGGGAATGACCACGTATTCCGAAGCCAAACAACAAAAGGTGCAAATTGAAATTCACAGCAAGCAAGCAATTTTGCGCAATGTTGATATTGAAGTGCGGGAACGCGCATTAAAGATATTGGATTTTGAAAAGTCTTCAACGGTGCGGAAGATTAACGAAGACAAAATCGCCGAGCTTGAAGACCAAAAAGAACAATTGAAGGAACAAATAGCCAAGTTGCAGCAGCAAATAGCAGAACCCGAAAAGGATAGATTAACGTTAGAAGAATTCTTGAACTTGTCAAAAAATGCCGCCACGGTGGTCAAATCGGGTGACGCAAGTGTTAAAGACCAAATTTGCCGTTTAATTTTCTTGAACTTTACCGTTGATGAAGCGAAAGTGGCGTCATATCAACTAAAAGAACCATTTACCACCCTACTAAAACATCATAGTTTGTCATTTGGTCGAGATTTACGAAAAAGTTAGAACCGAATTTCAAAGTTGTTAGCTCGGCCGCTTCGCGGCCTCGCAAGGTGAGCGCGGCGCCCCCACCCGCCGCGCTTCCGTTATTTTATGCGTATTTTATGCGCGCGCGATTTTTAGATAGCAATTATTAATGCGAAATATTCTAATAAGACTTCAGTGTGCTTTTCAGTAAAATTCCGTTTGCCCAATATTCACCAGTACCCCCAGAGGGTAAAATGTCATAGGTATAGTGCTGGTTATACAATTTACTTTCTACTTTTATAACTTTGACTCCGGCTATGTAGTCACTATCTTTTATTTGTCCCACCAAACGCCCATCTCCCAAAGGATGTCCGGAAGAAGCGCTTAGCTCCTTACCATCAGCTAAAAGTATGTGTGCAATTCTAAAGTCAGCAGGAACAAGGGAATGGCTAACTTGTTGAACAGTTCCAGCAACTGGTTCACCAGTATCATTGGTTGTCCAAACGGGCGTACCAATAACAACGTCTTTAATCAAAACTTCTCCCTGCGGTGTAGAAATTTTTGCTTGACTATCAAGACAAATTGGTCCGGGTCCGCCGCGATAGCGTTGTATCAACTCGACTGATTCAAATAAATCTAAGGTCTTAAGCTTGTTCTGAAAATCAGTTTCTTTTCCACTAGGGACGTTCAATTCAGTGGAAAGGGCTTCATACCATGGATTCGTTCTGTTCCCAAAAGATTCCTGTCCGCTTTCAATATTTACCACCGCAATTTCAACAGTAGAGCTGCCAATCTGTTTTTTAGCCACATCGACTAAATCGGGATAATTCGCATGTAACCATTCATCTTCTTCAAACCAGCTCAATGGTGTTCTAAATGTTACCCATAAATAAGCTGTGTCTTCTCTAATGCGTTCTTTGTATTTGCCCAACTGTTCGTCAGTATAGGTATAGTCCACATTGAGTATCTTGGAATCCGTGCTTAGTTTGCGTCCATAGAGCTGGCCGCCGATACGACTAGGTGTGGCAAAAAGAGTGGTTTTAATCTTCAAAACATCTGAAGGAAGTTGTAAGTCCATAAGAGATAATTGATCACTGGCGATCTTGATATCTGCATTCGGTTTAAACTTTACCCGCAACTTGCCCGTCACAATATCTTCTGTTTCATTTTTACCCAAGGTAAGCTTATCTATCTTCTTGTTCAGTGTATAGAAAGTATAAAACCCTCCAAATAATAAAACGGCAAACAGAATCATCGCTGAAAACATCCATGGATTTATCTTTCTCCTTCTGGAAGATGCTGTGAGATTGCTTGTCTGATTTTGCCCGATTTGCTGCGTATTTTGATCACCAATATTTGTTTGATTTTCCATATGTATCTCTATGAAAAAGTATATCATATTTGAAGATTTCAAGTATCAAAATGCTCTTGTATTTTTATTGCCTTCTCTGGTATATTGTTATCGTACTCAACTCATGGCGGATCTCTTTTTTGATGGCCGTCTTGGTCAACTAGGAGAGATCCGAGTTGAGTACAACCAGGGCGGCCATTTAAGTTGTATAAAAGTTCTTTAAAATTTTTGCGTTTTTTTTAGTTTTGCTCAGAACAAAACCAATTCGAGCTGACACGTTCGGAAGCGCGGCGGGTGGGGGCGCCGCGCTCACCTTGCGAGGCCGCGAAGCGGCCGAGCTAACAACTTTGAAATTCGGTTCTAACTTTTTCGTAAATCTCGACCAAAAGAGAAAGAGAGTCCGTCGAGTTGGAGGCGCTCCTTGCGCCGCCGCCCGCACGGAGCGCCGCAAAGCCCTTTTTATATTCTGCCGAGAGCTACCGGAAAAAAGAAGGAAAGAAAACGCAAAAATTTTAGGAAAACAAAAATATGAACAAATACATAGCTTATTGCCGAAAATCGAGAGACGAAGCAGACAAACAAATTTTGTCCATTGAGGCGCAAATTGCTGAATTAAAAGAATTTGCCAAACGGGAGCATTTGGAGATTGTCGAGTTTGTCGAGGAAGCCAAAACCGCCAAAATACCAGGAAGGGAGCAGTTTGCCAAAGTCCTAAAGAAAATCGAACAGGGGCACGCAAACGGAATCGTTGCGTGGCACCCCGATCGTTTGGCTAGAAACTCAATGGATGGCGGTAAAATTATTTACCTTCTGGATACCGGCAAACTGCTTGATCTGAAATTTCCAACGTCTTGGTTTGAGAATACACCACAAGGAAAGTTTATGCTTTCAATCGCCTTTGGCCAATCGAAATATTATGTAGACAATCTTTCCGAGAACGTAAAGCGAGGATTGCGCCAGAAACTCCGCAACGGAGTTTGGCCGGCTAAAGCTCCTTATGGCTATGTGAACAATCCCAAAACCAGAGGAATTGATGTTGACCTCGAAAGATCAAAAGCCATCAAACGAGCTTTTGAAATGTTTGCGGAAGGAAGCCATACATTTACTGATATTGCCAAGTATCTCCATAAATTCGATCTGAAACGCAAAAACGGAAAACCTCTCCATGTCAACGAAATCCGGCAGATACTCTCAAACAAATTTTATATTGGAATTATGTTTTACAACGGTGAGTATCACGACGGAAATCATAAATGTTTTATCTCTAAAGAGTTATTCCAAAAAACACAAGGAGAAATGAACCGAAGAAGCAAACATTTTAAAAAGTCATACCGTTTTCCGTTTTTGGGACTCGTAAGGTGCAGCGAATGTGGCGCGGCAATCACCGCCGAGCAACACACGAAGTTCTACAAAACTACCAACCATAAAGTTACCTACGTTTACTATCGCTGCACCAAAAAACTTGGTCCTTGTTCTCAAATACCAATTACCAGTTTTGAGATGGAAGAACAAATAAGAAAGGTTGTTTCTGATGTGAGCTTGCCGCAAAGCTGGGCTGATAATTGGTTGAAATTTTTAGAACGGGACGAATTAATCGAGAAACAATCATCAGAAACAACTATCCAAAATCTCAAAACTGAAATGCAGGAAATAGATCGAAAGCAAAACACACTTTTGGACAGCTATCTCGATAGTGTCGTTGACCCCGAAACTTATAAAAGCAAGAAAAACGAAATGTTTGAATCAAAACTCAAATTACAAGAAGAAATCGCCAAAGTTGAGGAGACGGGTTCGAATTGGCTCGAACCTATGAGAGAATTTGTAAATTGCGCCTTACAGGCGCAAAAAATCGCGCGCGCAAAAAATAATTGCGAAGAATTAGCATTCTTCGCAAAACGTGTCGGCTCGAACTTCTTTTTATCTGATCGGCAGCTCGCGGCAGAATATAAAAAAGGCTTCTCGGCGCTCCGTGCGGGCGGCGGCGCAAGGAGCGCCTCCAACTCGACGGACTCTCTTTCTCTTTTGGTCGGGGTACCAGGAATCGAACCTGGACCGCACGGCCCCCAGCCGCGCATTCTACCACTAAACTATACCCCGGTAGAGAGTATTTTATACCCAAAATACCTTAGTTTGCACTAAAAATATTATTTTGGGGAATCATAATCTCTTGCGAGAGTTACAAACTCGAGTAAGAGGAGTATATCATAAGAAACCCTTGTTTTTACCAAATGCGTGTGATACAAGATAGTCAATGGCAAGAGGGAAAAGTGGATCTGCTGCAACCGAAACTTCAGGCAATAGCTCCGGTTCCCAGAAACTTCAGGCAATAAAATTGGCGATGGAGCAGATAGAAAAGCAATACGGCAAGGGGTCGATTATGAAACTTGGAGATAGACAGTCAGTAAAAGTAGACATTATTCCGACCGGGTCTATTGCTCTTGATTTAGCACTCGGAGTCGGAGGTCTCCCTCGCGGTAGAATAGTAGAAATTTATGGGCCTGAAGCTTCTGGGAAAACAACACTTGCTTTACACGTCGTCGCCGAGGCTCAAAAAAGGGGTGGCCAGGCTGCTTTTATTGATGCCGAGCACGCGTTGGACCCGGCCCGAGCCGAAACAATAGGGGTGAATCTGGATGACTTGCTCATGAGTCAACCTGATTCAGGGGAACAGGCCTTAGAAATCACCGAAACACTGATAAGATCCGGAGCAGTGGACGTAATTGTGGTCGACTCGGTAGCGGCTTTGGTCCCGAGAGCTGAATTGGAAGGAGAGATGGGGGACGCGGTTATGGGTATGCAGGCCAGGCTTATGAGTCAAGCTTTGCGCAAGCTTACAGGAGCTATCTCAAAGTCCAAAACTATTTTGATTTTTACCAATCAGCTTCGGCAAAAGATCGGTGTAATGTTTGGCAATCCCGAAACTACACCCGGAGGATTGGCTTTGAAATTTTACTCTTCAGTCAGGATCGACATTAGAAGAATCGATACGATTAAAGAAGGGGATAATGTGGTTGGAGTGCGAGCGAGGGTCAGGGTTGTAAAAAATAAAGTCGCCCCCCCGCTTCGGGTTGCTGAGTTTGACATAATGAATGATGAGGGTATTTCCAAAGCAGGTGGGTTATTGGATGTAGCTATAGAGCTTGGAATAATGTCCAAAAGCTCTTCATTTTATAACTATGCAGGCAAGACACTGGCCCAAGGCAGAGAGGGAGCGAAACAACATATTAAGGATAATCCCAAATTTGCCGAGGAATTGGAAAAGAAAATCCGTGAAACAGTTGCTTCGGGTAAAAAAATTCCGAAAGAGTTGGGAGATGAAGAAAAAGAGTAGTAAAAAACTCGAGGAATCCAAAAGCTAGACTTTCAAATAAGTCGTCAAATAACTATTAAAATCGTTCAAATGCACTTCCGGAGAAATCGGTTTGCGGCCCCCTTAATTGATCAGCAAATGTCTTCATAAAAATTTTTCGAATCCTTCTGTCTGGGATAATAACAATTGAATCAGAATCGATATGTGGGTAGTCATTTGGTGCATGAGAATTATTAGTATAATCGTGTTCGTATAAAGGATTCCAATCTATAGGAGCTCCTAATAACCTTTCGGCTAAATGAACTATTTTGTCATGATCGCCCAAATTAAGAACATTAACACCGGGCTGAGCGACGAAGGTTACATCTTGATCCGAATTTATACTTGGAGTGGTTCTTATTCTAACTCTACTGCCAGTTAATATTAGCCCAGCGAAATTATCATGGGCCGTTGATTTCAAATAAGCCGAAAGAACAAATCCTCCTGCCAAGAGCCTTAATCTCGCTGGTTTATCCTTCGGATTTCCAAGACCCAAGATGGTCATAGCTTTTTTTCTATCGTCACCAGGGTTGCTGGTAATGTTAATCGCAATTAATTGACTTACTCGTCCAGCAAGTTCGGTAAGTTGTATTTCTGTAGCATCTGCAACTTCTCGAGGTTTTATGATATTCTTATCAATCAAACTGTTTATTTTAACTGCTTCCTCATAAGCGCTACTGGTCGGATCTTCAATAGTAAGTTCAGTATATTCTTCAGGCATACTGTATTATTATATAGCCAATGTGTGTGATAACTTCAATACAACCTCAAAAAAATAAAAGAAATGTAAATGTCTACCTAGACGGAAGGTTCGGGTTCGGAATTGATCTTGTGAATTTTGTTAAGCTGGGTATCAAAATCGGACAGGAAGTTAGTGAAGAAAAAATTCTCGAGATAATCAAGAAGTCAGAACAGCAAAAAGCCTTAGATAAACTTCTGAGATTTGCAACATTGCGGCCGAGATCTCAAAAGGAGATTGAAAGTTGGCTTGGCAAATACAAGGTTCATCAAAGTATGCGGGATGAGTTTTTGGCCAAGCTTAGACATTTGGAACTTTTAGACGACAAAAAATTTACCCAATGGTGGGTTGAGCAGAGGCGAAATTTCAGGCACTTTGGGGACAAGCTGATTAAAATGGAGTTGATCTGGAAAGGGGTTGACAAATCTATAATTAACGACGTATTTGAGGGGAACAAAGATTCAAATGATCAAAAGAGTGATGCAATGTTAATTCTGAGTAGGAAATTACAACATCTGAGAAAAGTACCTCGTGAAAAGATGTATCGGAAACTTTTTGGATTTTTACAACGAAAAGGGTTTGATTATGAAGTCATTAAGCAGGCAATTGACGAATTACTTCTTAAAGAATAAAATAGGCGATAAGGAAGTAATATGCTGAAAAGTAAAGCGCAACAATTGCTTCAGCTAGTCGGTTAAATCTAGTTTCAACCGATACACTTCCTTTAATAGAAAGAAGTTTTTATGTCCAGTGACGATGTTAAATTAATATTAGAAGAAATTAAAAAAGATCGGAATAGACTCGAGAGGAAAGAAAAAGATCTTAAAGAGATAGAAGAGAAATTAACCTCAAAACTTGAGAAAGTGGCTTCACTGACTCGTGATGAAGCTAAAAAAGAGCTTTTGGACGTTATTCAAAAGAATTTAACGGTTGATATCGCCAAGAAAATCCGCCAAGGCGAGGAAAGGATAAAGCTTGAAGCCAGAGATAAGGCAAGAGAAATTTTAGCCGACGCAATGAAACATGGAGCGACAACCTATGTCGCCGAATATACTGTCTCGACAGTTTCTGTTGATTCCGAAGAAGCAAAAGGGAGGATAATCGGCCGTGAGGGAAGGAATATCAGGAGTTTTGAAAAGGAAACTGGTGTGGAAATTGAACTCGATGAAGGGAATGTAATCAGGCTTTCTTCTTTTGATTCTATTAGAAGGGAAATCGCAAGAAGATCGCTTGAGATTTTACTCAAGGATACGAGGATTCAGCCTTCAAGAATTGAAGAAGTGGTGCGACAGGTAAAATCCCAAATGGAAGATATTCTTCTTGAGGAGGGCAAAAAAATTGTTCAGGAATGTGGGGTATTTAATCTTCCGATCGAAGTTATAAAACTTATTGGCCGTTTTAAATTTAGAACTTCGTATGGGCAAAACCTGGGCCTTCATACAATTGAGGAGACAAAAATTGGGGTAGCCATTGCTGCAGAGATCGGTGCGAACACAGAGGTCGTTAGACTTGGTTGCCTCTTGCACGACATTGGTAAGGTGGTTACCGATGTCGAAGGTAACCATGTTGACGCCGGGGTTACGACCGTAAAGCGTTTCGGCTTTCCTAAAGAAGTTGTAGCAGCCGTTTCCGAGCACCATGAAGATAAGCCGTTTTCGTCGACAGAATCTGTGATTGTTTGGATAGCTGACGCGATTTCAGGTTCCCGGCCGGGTGCGCGCTACGAGCCGTATGAAAACTATGTCAAAAGAATGACCAAAATAGAAGAAATATCTGGAAGCTTTTCTGGTGTGGAGCAAGCGATTGCCTTTCAGGCAGGGCGCGATGTAAGAATTATTGTCAGGCCCGAGGAAGTGGAGGAAGACAAATTGACAGTTCTTGCAAATGACATAGCCAGAAGGTTGGAGAAAGAAGCCGAGTATGCCGGACAGGTCAAAGTTACTGTAATTAGGGAAACAAGGGCCCAGGCCACAACTGCGGCAAAATAAATCTTCAAACTTGACAAAGGAAATTCTTTAAATTATGCTTGTGGCTGTAAATATCTATGACAAAAAGAGAGTTAATCGAGTTAGTTGCCCGCAAATCGCACCTTACTAAAAGGGCGACGGAGGAATGTTTAGACGTTTTTCTATCTGAAATTGGGCGAGTTTTGGCAAAAGGAGAGAAGAGGGTTGTATTATCCGGCTTTGGAACTTTTCGGGTGATTCCCGTTAAGTCTAAAACGGTTAAAATTCCAAATACTGAAAAGTTTGTAACGATTAAGTCGCATAGATCTCCTAAATTCACTCCGGGTAAAAAATTCAAAAGAGCTATAGCCCGGTGATATACTTTGACTAATGGGTCCTTCGATCAGGGTTAATCGCTTAACCAAAGATTTTGACGTAACAATAAGAGAACCTGGCTTGTCCGGAACGATCAAGAGTTTGCTTAAGCCCAGAAAAAAAAACGTTCACGCCTTAAAACAGGTTTCGTTTAGTATTGACAAAGGTGAACTTGTTGGTTTTATTGGTCCTAATGGCGCCGGCAAAACGACTACGCTCAAAACTCTTTCGGGGTTGCTTTATCCGACCAGTGGCCATGTATGGGTGGAGGGATACGATCCTTGGGAGCGCAAGAGTGAGTTTTTAAAAGGAATTACACTTGTGATGGGGCAAAAAAACCAACTGTGGTGGGATTTACCTGCGGTTGAAACATTCGAACTTAACAGGGTAATTTATGAGGTTTCCAAAAAGGACTACGCTGAAAACTTAAACGAGTTGGTGAGTCTTCTTGATGCCAAGAAATTTCTTAATATTCCGGTCAGAAGACTTTCATTAGGGCAAAGAATGAGGTTGGAGCTGATTGCGGCTCTGATACATAAACCCAAAGTATTGTTTTTGGATGAACCTACGATTGGTTTGGATGTCGTAGCCAGTCAAAAAATGAGAGACTTTATAGCAAGTTACAATAAGAAATACCAGGCAACCATTGTTTTGACGTCGCACAATATGAGCGACATAGCTAATCTCGCAAAAAGAGTAATAGTAATTGCCGATGGAGTAATTATTTTTGATGGGGGGCTTGGTGAGCTTGTAGCACTTTATGCCAAAGATAAGATAATTAAGCTTGTCCTGTCTGACGATGGCGACTACAAAAAACTGGAGAAGATTGGGAAGGTAAAGGAGATTGCGATCCCAAAAGTAGAAATTGTAGTGCCCAGAAGCACGGCGGCGCTGGCGGCGTCTGAGATACTTCAAAATTTTGCAGTCGAGGATCTTACTATCGAAGAAGAGCCGATAGAGAGTGTGATTCGTAGAATTTTCAGCGGCGAGGTCAAAAAACCCGGTCTAAGAAAAAGGAAGAATGGATAAGTATATCGCGATTTTTAAAATTTCTTTCGCCCAGGAGTTTGTATACAAATTGAATTTCCTCATGTGGCGCCTGCGCAATGTCATGCAGGTTTTTTTGGTTTTTTTTCTTTGGGATGCAATCTTTTCGGACCCGCGCTCGTCGGTTTTTGGTTATAACCGTTCAACCATTTTGACCTATGTCTTTGGGTTAATTATAGTTAGATCCGTTGTTTTATCAGCAAGATCAGTTGACGTCGCCGGCGAAGTTAGCCGCGGTGACCTTTCCAATTATTTGATCAAGCCAATCAGCTATTTTAAATATTGGTTGACCAGAGATCTTTCAAGCAAAACGCTTAATTTGCTTTTCGCAGTTTTTGAGGCGTCGGTTTTGATGGTGATACTAAAACCGCCGTTTTATCTGCAGACTCACTTTGTGCAGTTACTGCTTTTTGCATTGGCAATTTTTATAGCAATTTTGCTGTTTTTTTTACTGATGTTTCTTTTTAGTTTGTTTCCTTTGTGGTATCCTGAACAAGCTTGGGGGGCGTCGTTTCTGCTTTTTATTTTTGTAGATTTTTTGGGTGGCGGTATTTTTCCTCTCGACGTGTTGCCAGCGAATATCCAGAGTGTTTTATATCTTACTCCCTTTCCATATTTAATGTTTTCGCCGTTACAGATTTATTTGGGGAAATTTGCCACGCCTTTGGCAGTGGAAAGGGTGCTTTTAGGGTCACTGTGGGTCGCCATACTGGTTTTTGTGGTAGGTAAGGTCTGGAAGCTGGGGCTAAAAGTTTATAGATCGGAGGGCAGATGATGCCTAAAAGAATAAAAAGATACTTGACGGTTTGGTGGATGATGAGCAAAAACTCATTTTTGGCGGTTTTTTATGTAAAGATTGCTCTATCAATATTTTTGACGGGAAAACTGCTGCGGTTTGGATTCTTTTTGGTATTTATGTTTTTTTTGCTAAAAGGGTCAGGTGGCCTGGCGGGATACACTCTTAATCAGTCGATATTTTTCTTCTTGACCTTTAATCTTGTTGATGTCGCGTCTCAGTTTTTATTTCGCGAAGTATATAGATTTAGACCACATTTGGTTTCCGGAGATTTTGACCTGACTTTGGTAAAACCGCTAAGCCCGTTATTTAGGAGTTTGTTGGGCGGTGCTGATGTAATCGATTTAATAACAATTCCGCCTTTAGTTCTGGCGGTAATTTATGTAGGCGGCCTTTTAGGCCCATCCGTGTTGAATGCTGTGTACTACTTACTGCTTTTGGTAAACGGCCTTGCTCTTGCCGCTGCATTCCACATCTTTGTACTCGGATTTGGGGTAATTACGCTGGAAGTGGATCACTTGGTTTTTATATATCGCGACTTGGTTAATTTGGGTAAATTGCCTGTAGACATCTATCGTGAGCCGATTAAGTCGGTCATAACATACCTTATCCCGGTTGGATTAATGGTAACTTTGCCCGCAAAGGCGCTGATGGGTTTGGTCAGCCCGGTGGGAATTATTACGACACTTGGGATAAGTGTGTTAGCTTTATTTGCCGCAAACAGGTTTTGGCAGTTTGCTTTGACAAAATACACAAGCGCGTCAAGTTGATGAAGAAAATAGTTTATACGAAACACGCCGAAGGGAAACTTGAGAGATTAAGGAGGGTTGGCTCTAAAGTTTCGAAAAATCTGGTTGCAGAGACTGTTTTCGAACCGGAGAATATTGATTTCGAAATTGACTATCCAAAAATTATTGCTTCTCGCCCATTAGATAAGCTGCACATCCTCAGAGTTGTTTTTAGATATGAAGATGATAAAATTATAATCGTAACTTTGTATCCAGCAAGGAAAGGCAGATACTATGAAAGCAAAAAAAACTAAAAGTGGATATCCAGAGTTTGTTTATGAAAAAGAAGATGATGTTCTGAATATTTGGTTATCTAAGAGGAAAATCGATTATGCGGAGCAATCAGGCGACGTCATTATACATTTTACCAAAAACAGCGAGCCGGTTTACATTGAAGTGCTTGACGCCTCTAAATTTCTTCGGGTACAATCCCGTGCTTTACCAAAAGACCTAAGGGAGACACTTTTTGTTGCCTGACATGGCAGAAGCTTTTTGTAATCTGCTTTGACCAAGTACACCAGCGCGTCAAGTTAATCATGCAAAAACTACTGGTAATTTGCGGTCCTACCTCAACAGGGAAAACGAAATTGGCCCTACACCTTGCCAAGAAGTATAACAGTGAACTTATTTCTGCCGACTCCAGGCAGGTTTATAAAGGAATGAATATCGGAACAGGCAAGGAATTGCCAGCAAATTCAAAATTTAAGATCCAAAGTTCAAAATTGCCAGGATATTATGAAATCAACGAGGTTAGGGTTTGGGGTTACGATCTTGTTCCCCCCACTCGCTCTTTTAGCGTCGCACAATATAAAAAAATAATTGACAAAGTGTTACTCACTATATTTAATCGCAAGAAATTACCCATACTTGTAGGCGGGACAGGCCTTTACATTAAAGCGATCATTGACGACATTTCTACGCTTGGCGTACCAAGAAATACTAACCTTCGAAAAAGTTTGCTAAATAAGACTTCAGACGAACTTTATGCTTTGCTGTCGCAATTTGACCCCATAAAGTCAGCTTCGTTAAATGTTTCGGACAAAAAGAATCCCAGAAGACTGGTTCGCGCAATAGAAGTGGCTAGTCGCATCAACAAGCTTAGTGAAATTAAACCTAAAAAGATTAATTACAATTTGTTATTAATCGGTCTGATATTGTTTAGGCAAGATCTGTACAGCAAGATTGCTAAGCGAGTAGATCGGCGAATTGACCAGGGAATGGAAACGGAAATTCAAAAACTAATTAGTTCGGGAGTAAGATGGGGCAATCAGTCAATGAGTGGTATGGGCTATAAACAATGGGAGGGATACTTCAGCAAGAAAGAGAGTTTAAAAAAAGTGATCGATAAGTGGAAGGTAGCCGAGCGGAGTTATTCCCGGAAGCAGATTGCTTGGTTTAAAAAGGATAAAAGAATAACCTGGTTTGACATTGCTAACAAAGGTTATCCTCAAAATGTGGAAAGCTTGGTAAGAAAATGGTATAAAGAAACAAGCTAAGTTATGCACCAAAAAATTGAAATTTCACATAAGACTATCATTTTTACGGTTCTTTTCTTGGTGTTCTTGTGGTTTCTCTATTTTATTCGCGACATTATTTTTTTGGTTTTCGTTGCAATACTTATTTCAACGATATTAAACCCAATAGTTAAAAAGATTCATAAGTTTAGAATACCCCGTGCATTTGCGGTGATAATTGTTTATCTATCGGGACTTGCCTTTTTGATTTTCGCCTTAGGTACTGTTCTGACTCCGCTTGTGGAGCAGACAAGAAATTTTACTAATAACTTCCCTCTTTACTTGGAGAGGTTGCAAATACCTGAAAGTGTGGTTAATCAAATTGCCAATGAGATTACTTCGCAGTTTGGAAGCATCTCTTCACAACTACTTAGGCTTGGTGTTTCAATTTTTTCAAATATATTGACAATTTTTGCAGTTTTGGTTATTGCTCTTTATCTGCTTATTACGCGGGAAAAAATTGACAAACAGCTCTATTCCATATTGGCCGCCGACAAGGCTAAAAAGATCGAAAGAGTGTTGAATCAGTTGGAGAAGGATCTGGGTGGCTGGACCAGAGGGGAATTATTGCTCATGTTTATGGTGGGGTTTACGACTTATTTGGGTTTGACTATTTTAGGTATCCCTTTTGCCGTTCCTCTGGGTGTGCTTGCCGGTTTGTTGGAAGTTGTACCAAATCTTGGCCCCGTGGTTGCAGCTATTCCTGCAACTATAGTGGGGTTTGCCATCTCCCCTATCAGTGGTTTTGCGGTTGTCGCACTTTCATTTTTAGTCCAGCAAGTGGAAAATTATGTTTTTGTTCCAAAAGTTATGGAAAAGTCTGCCGGCATTAATCCCGTCGTGACACTGCTTGCGCTTTTGATTGGTTTTCGACTTGCAGGGGTTTCTGGGGCAATTCTGGCTGTTCCTGTAGTTATAACTCTTAGGGTAATAATTAAAGAATATTACCCGCCCACTGCTTCTCTTAAAGATCGATAATATTGCGTAAATCTGCTATAATATGCCCACTCTGGAGGAAGGGCAATCGATCGCCAACAGCTACGCGGTTGTGGGCGGTAGGAAAGTCCAGGCAGCTCAAGGCAGGGTGGTCGTCGTAAGGCGGCACGCGAAAGCGCTAGAAAGTGCCACAGAGACAACGACTCATCTTGGACCTAACCGGTCTAAGAAAGAGGGTGAAAAGAGGAAAACCTCCCCGCTGCAACCTCCGAATGGGGCGTTTGCTTGCCTACGCAAGTAGAAGGTAGCCTTGCCGAGCCCCGAAGCTTGAGGGCATAGATTGATGATTGCCATAAACAGAACCTGGCTTACTATCCTCCGGAGCCAAAAAAACTCACCACATGGTGGGTTTTTTTGTGGATGAGAATCATATTTTTGCGCGACAGCCAAAAGACCCACTCCTTGAGGAAAGTTTATGTGTCTTAATACTTTGTTCTCGACTGCGAGAATATACTTGAAAATAAAATTAATAAAAGGGTTCACTTTGTTAAGTGATAAGTTTTTAAATAAGATAGCAGCTGGTAGTAAAGAAAAGTTCATGAATGAGAGCTTTGCAACTCTAAACCCTGCCCTTTCCAATTTTTCCCCGATCTCGCTTTTTGAGTATCTGTGGCGGGTGTGGACTTTTTGATCATGTTCGCTGAAAAGCCAGTTGTTGGCTGCAACTCTTAGAATCAAAAATCCCTTGGGTTGTATAACTCTGTAAAACTCCTTTATAGCTAGTTTGTCGTTGACACCTTTGTGGTATAAAACATCAATTGAAGTGACGATGTTGAATGAGCTGGCCTTAAAAGGCAGTTTATTAATGGACGCTTTTATAGCATTTATACCTCTTTGTTGACAAAATTTTATAGCCTCCGAACTTATATCGACACTTGTTACGCGGCCGTATTGTTTCAATTTTTTACTTAGGAGTCCAGTACCGCAACCAGCGTCTAAGATGGTGACCGGTGTCTTGTGACCGGGGATTAGCGATTTGACTACGGAAATTACTAAGTTGTGCAAAGCAACATAATAAAAATGAGTGCTTTCGTTCTCAAATAACTTTTCGTATTCCGATACTCTCACTTTTTCAATAGAAACAATTTTACCCACAGCATGATAAGTTCTTTGAAAGTTGAAACAATTCGATTGAATCTGAAAAATTGTGATTTCCCGTAACGCCTTTGATAGTGGTGGATTGAAACTTGGCGGAATTTGGCTCCTGCAAGCTGACACTTTTTGACCAATTCTACACAGACTGCCCCCGAATTTGAAGTCAATGTTATTTTGTCGATTATTTTTTTTCTAATGAGTCTGAAATCACAGTCAACGTCGTAGGTGGGAAGCCAAAAAAGCCAACGGGCGACAAAGCTGTAAAGATTGCCTACGAATATGCGGTATGTGGGATCTCTCCTAGTCATTTTTATTCCGTTTACAAAGTCGGTATCAGAAGTCATTAGATTTGCAAGGATGGGTAGTTCGTGTACATCGTATTGACCGTCACCGTCGGTATAGAAAATGAGGTCCTTTGTGGAATTTGTAAACCCACTTTTTAAAGTACCCCCATATCCCCGGTTAGTCTCGTGAAAAACGAGTTTTAGCTTTGGATAACTTTTCTTAAGTTTTTTTAGCACCTCTCTACTTTTGTCTTTGGAATCGTCATCGACAACAATTACTTCGAAGTTACGTGTGATCTTGGGGAGGACAAGAAAAGCGTCTCTGACCAAGGTACCAATATTTGTTTCGTCGTTGAAGCAGGGGAAAAAGACCGAAATGCTGACCATAAGATTCTATAATAGCTCTAGCAATTTATAATCGTAAGGGGCAGTTGTAATCGTTTGTATGACTGTATCAAATTTCTGCGGATTTTCTGTAATTATTAAATAGCCTTTGAATCTTGAAATGTCGTCATAACTTTTTATCCACCATTCGTTAATTTTGCCGCCGCTTTGGCTTGCGACAGTTACTTCATTCAGGCCTGAATAGTATAAAAAGGATGAAAAATCCGGGCTATCCAATACTATTTTAGTTTGAGGACTATAGTTCATTTTAATAAACTTTCCCAATTCAGCGCTGATGTATGATTTATCCGGATTTTCTTTATCTAAATTTTTGATCGAATTAAGTTGTAAGATGATCAGCAAAGATAAAATAAGAATATATTTTTTGTTAAGGCTGGAGGTAGAAAAGCCAGCGATCAGCGAAGCGAATGGATAAAGAGGTAACAAGAACCAGCCCAACTTGTCAGCCAGGAGATTTAGGGGCAAGGCGAGTGTGATAACTGACAAAGTTAGGAACAAAAGAGCTTTATTTTTAAAATTTTTTACAAAGTGAAAAATAATAGGAATAAACCAGAATCCAATATCTCTTATGAACACTTTGGTTAATGTGGTGTCCAACATCGGCTCTTTCCAGCTTAAATTTCCGGCAAACAGATCGGTAATGTATGATTTAACAAACTCTTCACCAAACTTTAATGATCCAAGAGCAAACCACCACAGGGATGCAATTAGTAATACGGAAATAAGCTTAATAATTTTTTTAACCTCTTTTTTACCGAGTAAAAATTCAAATAGCATAATCCAGGCTAAGGGGAAAAAACCGAATACTAAACCCTTTGTTAAAATGGCACCGGCCAAAAACACACCCGATACAACTGGTGACCTGTTTATATAAAAGTAAAACGAGAGTATAGAAAACAGTGTAAGTAGTGCGTCCAGATTTCCATGGCTGAACCTTTCCACGACCTGTCCAAGAGTAAGAAAGATAATTGCCGCAACTAAGCCTGTTTTATAATTGAATAGTTTTTTACCGATTAGATAAATCAGTGTTGGTATTAGAGTTGCCGCTGACACACTAACAAATCTTGCTTGCCATTCCCCTGGACCGAAGATTTTTAGAATAGGGTAAGTAAGCCAGAAATACATCGGAGGTTTGTCAAAGTAATATCGGCCGTTCCAAAATGGCATCAAAAGTCCGGTGTTATTTATGGCCATGTTTTCGCTAATTTCCCCGTACCAGGCCTCATCCCAATTTCTTAATGGAAATTCGTTTATTGAGCGGAAGAATGCAAATATGGAAAGTAAAGTTAAGGCAATTAAAGGCCATCTGTTGTTTCGAAGTTTCACGCAAATATCTTACTCAAGACGTGAGAATGTTACAATACTTTCATGAAACTTGTTGTTCAAAGAGTAAAAAGAGCGGAGGTTAAGGTGGGCAATAAAGTTGTTGGGAAAATTGGCAAGGGGTTGTTTATTTTAGTGGGAATTGGAAAAGCTGATACAGCGAAAGAAGCAAATGCTTTGGCGGCGAAATTAGAGAAGATGAGAGTGATGAGCGATCCCACTTCGCCGAGGCTTCGAGGGGCAAGTGGGAAAGATAAAATGAACTTTAGTGTACGAGACGTAGGAGCGGAAGTTTTGGTTGTTTCTCAATTTACGCTTTATGCAAATACCGCGGATGGAAATAGACCTTCGTTTATAGAAGCGGCTGATCCGAAAAAGGCAAAGGAAATCTACGAATACTTTATAGACGAACTCAAGAATTTGGGTTTAAAAGTTGAAACAGGAAGTTTTGGAGAATATATGAATATAAAAACAGAACTTGACGGACCTGTTACTATAGTACTCGAAAGTTAATGGCCGCTAAAGCAAAACAGATTTTGTCTAAAGTCTTTACCCTGATCGCTGTTATATCCCTTTTAACAGTGTTCGGTTCAGGGTCTTTTATGGCTGGTTTTAAGCTTGGAGCGCAAAGCGAGGCTTTAAAGCCACCTGACACAGGTACCCCTTCACCGACGGTTTTGCCTATGCCAGTTGCAACCTTGATTCCAACCTTGACCCCTAAAATACAAAATACTAGTCCCAATACGCAAACGTGGGGCGGGCCTGATTTATGGGAAGCTGTGAATAAAAGGCGGAAAGACTTCGGTGTTAATGAGCTTGCCAGCAAATCGGAGCTTTGCACAATTGCCTCAATTCGATTAAATGAACTGTTGGAATTGGGTAAACTTGATGGACATGAAGGGTTTTCTGACATGCCGGAGAGGCGGCCTGACCTGAAGTGGATTTATGATAAATATAATTTGTCGGAATTTTTGGTTTCCGGAGCGCAAAGCGCCAGTGAGGCAGTTTCTTTGTGGGAAAACACGTTGGGACACAAAAAACTGCTTAACGGTGGTGAGTATGTCTGGGGCTGTATTTATGCCCAAAATGGCTTCGGAGTCGCGATAACTGCTTATTAGATTAACTTGTTTTTCTTTAGAAAGCCCTCCAGTTTTTTCTTTGTGGGACACTGCCGCCCTACGGATACAAAAAGACGGTTAGTGTCTTTCCAATATTTTTTTGGCAGAATTTTTATCAGTTCACGCTCTGTTTGCTCTGGGGAACTTGTTTTCACCCAGCCGAGAAGGTTGGATATTCGATGGACATGGGTATCGACGGCTATTGCCGATACACCAAAAGCGCGGTTGATAACTAAGTTGGCAGTTTTTCTGCCGACGCCCGCAAGAGTCATTAGGCCTTCCCTTGTGTTTGGTATTTTTCCGTTAAATTTCTTTAAGATGATATTTGATAAGAGCTTTAGCTGTCTAGTTTTGGTTTTATAGAATCCGACCGGGTATATTAGTTTTGCAATTGATCTGATTTCTAATTTACCTAATTGCTCTAAGTTTGGTGCTTTTGCAAACAGGCGCTTAGACGCTTCCAAAGTTACCTCGTCGCGTGTTCGCGATGAAAGCATTGTTGAAATAAGTGTTGTGTAAGGGTTTTTGCCAAAAATTTCCAGAGGAACATGTTCGTAATGTCTTTTGAAGACGTTAAATGTTTTTGAGAAGTCATGCTTCACGGAAAGATTATACAACAAAAGGCCCGCGCCAGGCGGATACCTTTTGTTTTTTGTAATCTAAGATTTGAAGTTACCCTCCAATCTTAAACATGGTTGTGCCACAAACTTCGCACTTACCTTTCTTTGCTTTCTTCCCGTTCTTCATGGTGACATCCACCAAGTCCTTACCTTCTCTTTTAGCACGACATTTTACACAGTACATCGACATCAATTATCACCTCCCTCCACGTAGCCTAACTAAGTATAGCATTAGTTCTAAGCACAAAATAAGGCTAGCGAGCAGCAATGATTTAAGTAGCTCCCTTTTATGGCTCACGGCTAATCGAGGAATTGCCGATGTTTTGACGTTATTAGGCTTACTCGGGCTGGTAATAGCTTTGGATTTGGTAGTTTGCTTTTCCCCCTTGACAGCAGGCTTCCATCTGACCAGAAAGTCGTAATTAACTTCCTCTTTTTGTCTTCGTGTCCGTTTCGCCATCTTCATGATCTAATCTCTCGATATAAAATACATTCTTGACACTTATTTATCAAGATTGTGTATACTCCATAGCAAAGATAAGTGTCTGGACAAACAATAATATTAATAGCAATAGCGGTTTGGTTGCTGGCCCTGAGTGTGGTCTTTTATTGGATTTTGAGGCATTACCTAAGATTGGTGAAGGGGGCAAAAGAAGGTAATTTGAAGAAGATTCTGGATAATATAGTTGACTTGGAGACCAAAAACAGGAAAGATATATTAAGGCTTGAAAAAGAGCTTATTTCTTTTAGAGCGGCGAGCCAGGTTTTTGTACAAAAAGTGGGGCTTGTTAGATTTAACCCGTTAGGTGACTTTGGAGGCGAACACAGCTTTTCGCTGGCGATTTTAGACGGTAACGATAAGGGGTTTTTGGTGACAAGTATTCACGCAAGGGAGCGAACAAGGGTGTATGTTAAGCCTGTCAAAAATGGCAAAAGTAAGTATAAACTTTCCAAAGAGGAAGAAAAAGCTTTAAATGAGGCTCAAAAAAATGGTAATTATGAAGCTTAAAGAATTATTAGGATCGGGGAAGGCGACTTTGGTGTTGGGTCTGTTGGGGTTGTATTTGTTGTCGGCCGGGACCTCTTGGGCGGTTTTTAGTTTGCTTGGGGAAAGCCCTGCCGGCAATGTTTTTGTGGATGTGGGAGAGCTTGAGTCTACCCGGTCCCAAATTATGCAATTACCAAAAACGGAAAGTTGTCCGATAAATGGGAAATTGTATACAAAGCCAGAAAAAGCGATTTGGGAAACCCGACGGCCAATTGCGGCGATGATCGAAAATCACGCTGACTCGCGCCCCGTACAGGGATTGTCACGGGCCGATGTGGTTTATGAGGCAGTAGCCGAGGGAGGGATAACCAGGCTTTTGGGAGTTTTTTATTGTGGTGCGGCCGGCAGCGAGGTGGAAATCGCACCTGTTAGATCCGTTCGAGTATATTTTGTTGACTGGGCTTCAGAATACAGCGAATTCCCGATTTTTATGCATGTCGGAGGAGCCAATGACTTCGGAGGCTTTGGTGACACGGCAAAAGAAGCTCGCGCATTGGAACTATTAGCTTCAATGGGCTGGAGAGTTCCGGGTGGAAACGACTTTGATACAATCTATGATTCTGGCTTCCCGGTTTTTTACAGAAATCCGGATAGGCTGGGGCACCCAATTGCTACGGAGCACACAATGGTTGCAAATCTAGACAGAGCGTACGATGAAGCAGTTGACCGTGGATTCGCAAATAAAGACACCAGAGGTGATAGCTGGGATAAAGTCTTTATTCCTTGGAAGTTTTTTGAAGACAAACCGCTTTCCAGCCCGAAAGTGAGTGAAGTTTCATTTGAGTTTTGGTCGGATAGTCCGGATTACGACGTTAAATGGGTTTATGACAGTCAATCAAATAGCTATAAACGCTTTAATGGTGACAAATCGTATGTTGATCTGGAGTTTGATAATGTGCAGTTGACAAGTAAGAATGTCGTTGTGATGAGCGTAGTTGAACGCGGCCCCGTTGACAGGAATAAGCACATATTATATACAACAGTTGGTAAAGGAAGCGCTTTGATCTACCAAAATGGCGACGAAATAAAGGCCACGTGGGAAAAGAAAAGCAGGACCGACAGAACCAGGTTTTATGACTCGGCCGGGAAAGAAGTGAGCTTTGTAAATGGCGAGATTTGGATTGAAGTGGTTCCTAAAGGAAATAAAATAAACACAAAATAAGTGGTATAATCAGTTGTGACTGCCTCATGGGAAGAAAATGGCCGATCTTTCAGACATAATAACTTCAAAAGTTAGAATAAAAGTATTGAGGCTTTTTTTTGCAAACCCGACGGAGATGTACCATGTACGGGGAGTCGTGCGTGAGGTCGGTGAGGAAATAAACGCCGTACGGCGCGAGCTGGAAAGATTAGAGAAAGCGGGAATCCTCAAAAAAGAAGCCAGGGGAAATAGAATTTACTATTGGGTGCGCATCGACTATTCGATGTTTGGTGACCTTGTTTCGATGGTTGCAAAGTCCACTGGTCTTGGATTTCAGATTCTTTCCAATAAGTCTAAATTGGGTAAAATTGCCTTTGCAATGTTTTCTGGTAGGTTTGTAAGGTACAAGAAAAGAAAAAGAGACGAAGATGTGGATATTTTAATTGTAGGCGAGGTTACAATGCCTGAACTGGCCGCCGTTATCCGGGCTGAGGAGGCCAGGAGGAATGTGGAAATAAACTATACAGTTATGAGCAAGGAAGAATTTGAGTTTAGAAAAAAAAGAAGAGACCCTTTTGTTCAAAGTATATTGCTGGGTAGTCGTGTAATGTTAATTGGTGACGAAGAAGACCTTGTTTCGTAAAAACCGATTCCCCTTTTACCATGAAGAAGATATTGTTTATTATGTTTCTGACTGTTTTGGGGCTCGTGGTCGATTTGCCGATCCAGCCAGGGATTAATTTCAAACTTGGGAGCTTTGCTGTCCAGAGAAAGTTGGATTTGGTCTTAGGCTTGGACCTTGCAGGTGGGAGCCATTTAGTTTTTGAAGCTCAGGCCGGGAATTTGGACCCGGAGAAAAAAAAGTTGGCACTTGATGGGCTCAAAAATATTGTTGAGCGGAGAGTCAACTTATTTGGGGTCTCTGAGCCCAATGTTTTGCTTTCTTCTTTTGAAGGTAATGATCGGCTTATTGTAGAGTTGCCGGGTGTCAAAGACACCAAAGAAGCAATAAACATAATCGGTAAAACTGCAAAGCTCGAGTTTGCCACGTTTCAAGGTGAAGGTGAAGATTTTCAGATTGTACCTACCGACTTGTCGGGGGCAGATCTTACCGACGCCAGAGTTAGTTTTGACCAGACTTCCGGTCGGCCCGTAGTCTCAATTCAATTTAATAGCGAAGGCGCCGAGAAGTTTTCGAGAATAACCGAAGAAAATATTGGGCAACCATTAAGTATTTTACTGGATGGCGAGATAATTTCTTCCCCGATAGTTCAAGAAACGATAACCGGCGGGGCGGCACAAATATCGGGAGATTTTACGTTGGATGAAGCCCGAAACTTTGCCATCCAACTGTCAAGCGGGGCCCTCCCTGTTTCAATTAGTGTTGTGGAAGAGCGGACAATTGGGCCGACTTTAGGTGAGGAATCGGTTCAAAGAAGTGTTGAAGCCGGGCTTATTGGCCTTGCAATGGTATTGCTTTTTATGATAGCCAGCTATGGAAGGATGGGAATTGTGGCAAGTTTCGGGTTAATTATTTTTGGGATACTTTCACTCGCGCTTTATAAGCTGATACCCGTGGTAATCACGCTTCCCGGGATTGCAGGGTTTTTGCTTTCTGTCGGAATGGCTGTCGACTCCAACATCTTAATTTTTGAGAGGTTTAAAGAGGAGAAAATAAAAAGGAACACCAGAGACGCTTTGGAGGAATCTTTTGGGAGGGCGTGGGATTCCATAAGAGACGCCAATATCGCAACATTGATCACTGCTTTTATTTTGGCAAACCCCTTTGATTGGAGTTTTTTGCACACATCAGGGCCGGTTAGAGGATTTGCGATAACTTTGGCGCTTGGTATTGCAATAAGTTTATTTACCGGCGTTTTTGTCTCAAGAAATCTTTTAAGGTTGTTTATCCGGAGATGAGATATGAACTGGATGAAATATAAATATTTTTATTTTTTGGTTTCCGCTCTCTTTGTCGGTTTGGGAATATATTCGCTTGTCCGGTGGAATCTCAATTTCGGTATAGATTTTACCGGAGGGGCGCTTATTGAGTATAGATTTGCCAATGAAATATCAACTGAAACTGCTTTGGGTAAAATTGAAGAAACCGGCATCAAAATATCGACGGTCCAGGAGACGAGTGATAGAAGCTATTTATTTAAATCGGGGAACTTGCAGAGTGGGGACCGTGAAAAAATTAAAGACGCGTTGGTCAAGGAATTCGGTGACGGAATCGACGAGATTAAATACGAAAATGTCGGCCCTTCCATAGGCAGCGATTTGCTTAAAAAAACTGCTTATGCGATTGGCATTGCATCGGTAGGCATTTTACTCTGGGTAGCGTTTCAGTTTAAAAGTGTCAAATACGGTGTCTGTGCGGTTTTAGCTATGTTTCATGACAGTTTTATATTAATTGGCATGTTTTCACTGTTGGGGCATAGATTTGGTGCAGAAGTTGATTTTTTGTTTGTTACGGCGCTACTTACGACTCTGTCTTTTTCGGTCCATGACACAATAGTGGTTTATGACCGTATACGCGAATCGCAACGCAAAATTGGAGGAAGTATAACAGAAGTTTCAAATGTAGCATTGTCGGAAACAATGGTGCGTTCTTTGAATAACTCGTTTACTATAATATTTATGTTGGTTGCATTGATACTGCTTGGCGGAGTCACTATCCGCTGGTTTGCCGTCGCGCTTTTGATCGGCACAATCTCGGGTACCTACTCTTCCCCTTTCGTCGCAGTCCCTCTGCTTGTCGTCTGGGACCAAGTTGCTTCGAAGTTAAGAAGGCGATGACTTGAGTTTTTTAAGTAAAACTTCTCTTTTATTTTCCAATTTTTTCTCAACTACATCTTCAAAAAGTTTGTTCAAAATTTCACCGACTTTCGGCCCGGGTTTTAGATTTAATTCTTTCATCACGTCGTTGCCGTCAATTTTAAGATCTCGGATACTAAAGGGCTGTTTTTGAACTTCAATTAATCTTCTTTTAAATTCCTCAAGTCTCCACGAAGTTTCTCTTGCCCCCCCGCCCAGTCTGTCGGCAACGCGCAGGGCCAGTATGTCAGGAATGTTTTCTACACCTACATTTTTAATAAATCTCCGGAGTGCTGCGTCTGTTTGATGCTCGTTAACCGAAAACATATGCCAGCGGACAAGTCGAAGCAACTTTTCTTTATCGATATTTGCAAGCCGGAGTTTGTCGGCGATTTTTGAAGCAATTTTTGTGCTTACCATTTCATGGTTATAAAAGGTGATTGTCCCGTCTGGAAGCTTTTTGTGGGTTTTGGCTTTACCAATGTCGTGAAGCAAGGTTGCAAAACGAGTGATCGGATCGGCCGATTGGCAGTTTTTTAAAGCCATTACAAGGTGGGTTCCCACGTCATAGAGATGATGTCTGCCGGGGGACTTTTGCTCCACGCCAAAATTTTCTTCAAATTCGGGCAACACTTCATGCATAAGGGAGGAGTTCTTTAAAATCATAACACCTTCATAGGAGTAACTTGCAGAAAGTGTTTTCAAAAGTTCATCACGGATTCGCTCAGCGGCAATTTGATTAATTAAACCGGAGTGAAGCTTCATTGCTTCGAAAGTATTTTCTTCAATGGTAAACCCAAGTTGTGCAGCAAATCTCACTGCGCGCATCATACGAAGAGCGTCTTCGCTAAACCTTTCAGTGGGGTCTCCGACCGCGCGGATGACCCTGTTTTTTATATCGTTTTGGCCACCGAAAAGGTCGATGATTTCATAGTTATCGTTTAACTTTAATGCCAGAGCATTGATTGTAAAATCCCGCCTTTGAAGATCTTCCTCTAAAGTTTTTCCCCAAAATACTTTATCGGGCCGCCGGTGATCACTGTATCCATGCTCTGTTCTGTATGTTGTTATCTCGTGAGGTTTAAAGTTTTCGCTTTTGATGCCGACTGTCCCGTATTTGTTGTCGTAAAAGGAGTCTTTAAATAGTTTTTGAATGTCCTCGGGCTTGGCGTTAGTTGTAAAATCCCAATCGTTTGATAGTTTTCCCATAAGCAGGTCTCTTACAGCGCCGCCAACGATATAAACTTCAAATCCTTTACTTTCGATTTTTTTGCAAATTTCGACTACTTCTTCTGGTAACTTTGTTTCCATTAAGTTAAATTATACGATATGAAGGCTATTAAGTGGAAGGTTTTGGGAAAACTCCAAAACTCCAAAACTCCAAGCAACAAAAAAGAGGAGATTGTAAATATTCTTTTGGAAAATCGAGGTATTAAGAAGAGACAAGAGCGAGAGGAATTTTTAAACCCAATACACCCCCGTGATTTGACTTTAGAAGAATTAAAAGTAGATAAGACTCAGGTTGAAAAAACAATCCGGAGAATTAAGGCGGCAATTGTAAATAAAGAAAAAATCATTGTTTACGGCGACTACGACGCGGATGGAGTTTCGGGAACAGCTATTCTCTGGGAAGCGTTATGGGGATTAAAAGCAGATGTATTACCTTACATTCCGGAAAGGTTTTCGGAGGGCTATGGCCTTAATGCAGAGAGTGTAAAAAATTTGAAATCAAAATATAAAAATTTAAAGTTAATTATTACGGTCGATAACGGAATAGTTGCAAGAGACGCTGTTAAAAAAGCAAAGGACATCGGAATCAATGTAATCATTACAGATCATCACGAAAAAGGCGAGAAATATCCCGAAGACGCATTTGCGGTGATTCATACAAAGGAAATTGGCGGTGCGGGAATAGCCTGGATTTTATCGCGGGAGATAAATAAAGATTTCGCTCTAGGCCAACTTGACCTGGCGGCTATGGGGACGATAGCAGACCAACTACCGTTAATTGGGCCAAATAGAAGTTTCGCTAAATACGGTATCCTCGCTTTGCGAGAAACAAAAAGACCGGGATTAAGAGAAATTTATAATCTTGCTTCAATTGATCCTAAATCCATTGATACATATCATGTTAATTTTATGATTGCTCCGCGAATTAACGCTATGGGCAGACTTGCACATGCCATTGAATCACTCAGACTTCTGTGTACAAAAAGCCCCACAAAGGCTCTTGAACTATCTACCTTGCTCGAGAAAACCAACAGAGACAGACAAAACTTAGTTGAGGAGACGGTCGTGCACGCGAAAGAGAAAGCCTTAAAAACCAATGAGAAAATAATAATTTTACATAGTGATAATTACCACGAAGGAATTATTGGTCTGGCTGCAAGCCGTCTTGTTGAAGAGTTTTATCGTCCGTCTATAGTTTTATCTATTAAAGGCGATATTGCAAAAGCCTCGGCCAGATCTGTTAGTGGTTTTAACATAATTAAAGCAATTAGGTTGGTGAATGAATATTTGATCGATGGCGGCGGCCACGAAATGGCCGCCGGATTTTCAATAGAGACCAAAAATATTGAAATTTTTGCAAAACAACTGATTCGTAAATCAAGAACTCTGTTGACGGAAAGTCTGCTGCAAAAAAGGCTCAAAATAGATGTGGAACTGGAACTGTCTGATGTAAGTTTTGATTTAATTGATAAAATCAAACAACTTGAGCCGTTCGGAATCGGCAACCCTGCCCCTGTTTTCATGACGAGTAATGTACAGGTAACCGATGCGAGACTCGTCGGCCGTGAAGGTAAACATTTGAAAATAAAAGTTGTCAAAGGCAATATTGCTCTTGACGCGATTGCTTTTGGCAGGGGGGATATGTATTCGCAACTTGGTAAAGGCTCGGAGATCGATATTGCTTACAGCATCGAAGAGAATGAGTGGAATGGGACAAAGTCAATTCAACTAAAGGTCAGGGATATCAGATTTTTGAAAAGAGATAAGTAATTTTCTGGGTTTAGGATTTCCTGTGTATGTCAAAAGTGTGAAATAATATCTTGTCTTTTTGTATCGAGCTATTTCTCGTGGGCCTAATCGATCTTTTCTCATGTATCGCAAAATTTTATCTTGGTATTGCTTACCTCGATAGTTTGACTGTTTTTCACTAATGCGAACTAGATTATATCAAAGATAAAGTATAGCCCCTATAGTATTGCGCTAGGGGATTTAGATGGAAACTTTGTGCATTTTAAGGGGTACCTGTTCTTACCAATTGTCTTGCGAATAATTCTGTACCAAAACCAGATACGACCGTTGTTTCCTTCAGGTTAGAGGAAAGCCTTGCAACCCAATCTACTACGCCACCGTCAATAAAATCAACATCACCAACAAAGATTGTAAAAACTTGTCCACTGTAATGTCCCCTTCCATACAATCTATCTAGTTGAAATGTATAAGTGACGTTTGGCTTGGGTGGTAAGCTTGTTAATACTCTTTCTATGGTTAAAAGTTCACCACCTATGTTTAACCCACCTGCTTGCTTTTGTGTTTCTGGCAAATTTATTATTTTCTGAGGTAATCTGCCTTGTAGGTTGTCAGCAAATGATTCCGTCAAAAACTTGCCCTGTGTTTCCAGTTCGGCCGAACTTAAACTTGAAGAACTTTCTGGTAGTATTTTATTTGCTATTCCAACATTACCAACACAAACCTCTAAATTTGATCCTGGTGAAATTTCACCAATAGCATTCAAGTAATAATCTATAAGATTTCTTAGAATTGAGATTTCTGGCGATCTATTATTGGTGTGTCTTAAAATCGAATCTGCTGTACCGAACATTTCAAAAGAAGTGAGATAATTTTTATCAGTATAACGTTGCAACCTCACACATTTATGAACTGCTCCAAGTTTAATTCCATTCTTGTTACCTTGTGATCTTCTTCTGTACACTTCCGTAGCTAATTGAGTGGTAGGGTCTGCAACTACATCTGCAGTTCTACCCGTAACATGCGCCACTTTTAATGGTGATGTTCTTGCCAAAATCGAGTCCAACCCGAAAGGACTAAGAGCAGATAGATAAATCATTTCTCTGCCCCCCCGTTTCTCAAAGAGGATATTACCAATATTATGTAACACAAGTGCAGCTTCTCCGCTCAATGGTTGTCCGAAATCCCCATGGATTAGCCTTCTAATCGCCTGCAAATCAATCTCTGCTTTACTAATTTTTCTGTGAAGTGCAGCTCTATAATCGGTATCGATTTTATCATTATTTAGATCTACACCTGCGACTCTATTTTCAATAGTCATAAATTAATTTAACTTCTTGGCTACTAAAATACACTGTTCTGAATCTATGTTTAAAGGTTCACCTTTGTAGCTTCCAAATGCCCTCAGAAAATGTAAACCTACACTTTCACACATCCTAATCAACTCTGAAAGTGTGTAGAATCTTATAACCATGTCAGTTCTCCGGACTTCACCATTAGGTTTTATTTTTGTGCGAGTTTCATGGTTGCGTGAAGTTAAAAAGTCGAATTTACGTTCAATTAGTACTTTTGTTCCGTCAGAATAGCTAACCCAATCTCGGGCTTGGTATATTCTCATAATCCTTTCCCTATTAAAAAAATCCAACAAAAACCCCCCTCCATTTTTAAGTGACGTAGCTGCATTTTGAAGCACTCTTAAGTCGTCCTTCTCATCTTTAAAATAACCAAAAGATGTAAACATGCTTATTACCACATCAAACCTGTTTTTGAAAGATACTCTACGCATATCAATTTTTATTAACTTAACCTTAAGTTTTAACTTTATGGCATCGGATTTAGCCTTATTCAAATACCTCTTATTAATATCAATGCCTGTCAAAATATAACCTCTTTTAGCCAGCTCTAGCGTATGTCGACCACTACCACAGGCTAAGTCAAGAATTTTATCGCCTCTTTTAAGGGTTAAGGCTTTTTCTAAAAAGTCAGCTTCTTTTTTTGTTCTATCTAAAGATATATATTCTGAAAATTCTTTAAAATAATCTTCGTTAAAGAATGGGTTAGTTTCTTCGTACCAATTATCATCATCTTTTCCCCGAAAATTATTATTACTATCTCTTCCTAATAATTTAGTCATTATTCAAATTACTGATCTGGAAATTTGTATTTTTCTTGTCTTAGTATCAATTAAACAGCTTGTTCCAATCGGAATAGTTGCTATCGGGTCAGTATGGCCAAAACTGACATCATATAGAACTGGTATATTTAGGCCTTTTAATATATCTTCTAAAACATCTTCTAATCTATCTGCTTTATTAAACCCAGAATTAGTTGCAAATTTGCCAAATACAATGCCCTTTATTTTACTAAATACACCTTGCTGTCTTAACCCTGTTAGATAATGATGTAACTGAGCAGTGTTTGTTTCCTCGCTTCCCTCCAAAAATAAAATGCGCCCTATAAAAGATGGACAATATGGAGTATCAATAACCGAACCTAAAGTCTCTATATTCGCCGCTACAATTTTACCGCGTGCAGAACCCACTCTAAATACTCTTACACCATCGTTCTTTTTTATCTTTCTGTGTTCGTCGTCTTTCCTTAGATAAAAGGCATCATCCGCATAATATTTTGGTGTTCCGATAACAGTTTTTTTCTTAGGCTTAACGCAAGTATCGGAAAAAGAACTCCATGTATATTCAAAGAAATCGGGTTTAGCAAAAGATATTACAGAAGGCCCCATAAAAGTTATCAGACCTGTTTTTTTATAAATCCCCAGTAGGAGAGAAGTTGTATCGGAAAATCCTATAAAAATTTTAGGATTTCTTTTTATTAAATCATAATTTATATATTCCAACAATTGATTAGAGTTATATCCTCCCCAAAATGTCATTATGCAACTTATTTCTTTGTTCTCAAAAAATTCGTGAATTGCGCGAACTCTATCTTCAATGGTTCCTGCTGAGTGCCCGTAAATTTTCCTACATTGAGGATGTTCTACAACCTTCAAGCCATGGTTTTTCAATATTCTATAACCCTTTTGTATTACCTCTTCTTTACATTCTGTTATTGGTATGGAAAGTGCAATAACACCAATCGTTTCACCATTATTTATTCGAGGAGGTTTTATTATCTTCATAAGTAATTAAAATAAGATAATTTCTCGAAAATTCCTTTTTCTTAATATAAACACTCCGTATGACAAATATTTCATATTTTCACTGAATAACGTCATGATATTGAACATTCTGTTTATTGCGGCTTCTTCAATATTAGCCTGCCATCTCTTTTGACGAACAAGCTCGGTACAGTAATTCAGTATTTTCTCCTGGGTAACAGGCTCTGTCTTATTTTTATAACAATAATACATTTCAAGGTCCGCTTTGCTATAGTGATCTATCCAGTACTTTATTGGCCAGGGTAGTATTTTTGTTCCCATTAAGTGATTGATTTTATCAATCAACTTCTTGGGAGGTTTAGAATGGTAATAAAAATTGATATCGCCAACAAAACCCCAATCTTTGGTGGTTCTTCTGTATTCGCTTAATGCCCGTGGTATATCAGTGATGAAGGCTGTAGAGCCACCACTCATTACCAAATCAAATTCCCCATTTTCAAATGGTAAACTCTTTCCGTCTGCTTTAATAAAATTTACATTTCTCTTTAGATCAGAGTGATATTCATCGAGCATCCTGTTGGCTGTTTTTATCATTTTCCCGCTTATATCTATCCCCGTTACTTTGCAATGAGTTAAGTGGGCAATCTCAAAAGAACAAAACCCAGTATTACAACCAACATCCAGAACTCTTGAGTTCCTATCTAAAAAGGTATTTTGTACGAGTTTTTTTATAGAATCTTTTCCTCCGGGGGGACGGTTGATCTCATCGAGCGTAGCTATAAGTTTAACGTAACTAAGTCTTTCTATTAATTCTGGTGTAATCTTATCCATTTACCAATTATTCATTGTAGTTTTCTTGTTATTTCCTTACGTGTCACACTCGATGGACCAAATAAGGTTGAGATTTTGTTAAATAATTCTCGTGCTTTATTACTATTGTCTTTTGAGTAGTTACATATAAACACGTTCAAGCTAACGTATCTATATTCAGGCCAAATATGGAAAGCAATATGAGACTCCGCCAAGGCAACTACTCCAGTTATTCCTCCATTTCCAAACTGATGATAGTACGAACCCAATTCTAAAAAACCTACTGACTTAATTAACAAAGAGATTAAAGTCTGTATTTTCCTTTTAGATAAGTTGTTGATTTTTTTTTCATCGTTTCCCCACAAATCACCTACAATTTCTAGACCAACAATTTCAATTTTTTTACTCATCATATCTGTTAAAAAGTAAATTTCTGACCATTAAATCTTGGTAAAGTTTGCATGTCTCGAATGTCGTTATGTTTTAGTAACCATAGAAAAAATCTCTCTACCCCTAGCCCGAAACCAGAAGTTTGAACAGGCACCTCATCCTTAATTGTTATATACCATTTATAAGGAGTTTCATCTATTTGATGTAAAGTAAGGGCTTCCCGCACTTCTTGTCCAGAAAGGTGGCGTTCTCCTGATCCAATAGTCTCACCAATACCCATCAGGAGGTCTGCATTAAGAGCTATCTTTTTATTTGCTCCAGGCGCAAATTTTTGATAGAAGGGAACAGCCATATGATCAAAATTGGTAAGCCAGACATATCCACCAAAATATTTCATCAATTCCGCTTCCCCTTTGCTATTAATATTTCGGTAAAGCGCATAACTCTCTACAAAATCGGGGTTGTTATCTAGAATTCTGACTGCCTCTTCAAAGGTGCATTTTGGTATGTTATATCCGTGCTGTGAGATATACTTAATATGTTCAGTAGTACCAGCAACAGATAATATCTCTTTTTCTAAAGTTTTAAGAAAGTGATTAGAAAGATAAACGATATATTGCTCACAAAGTTTAATTACATTATCTAGTGTACCAATAATTTCTGCCTCGGAGTGGTAAAACTGGCCAAGATGACGCTCATCGGCTGACTCGCCTCTAAATGATGGCGCGACATAATAAACGCCTTCTTTGTTTATTCGACAAGAGTATTCTAGAAAAAATTGCATGGAATCAGCCAAATAAGTATCAATTCCAGCAATTTGTACGTGCACTGGCACAGAGTCGCTACCCAAACCCATGGGACTGGAAATTGATCCAGTTGTAATTGGAAGTTGTACAGATTTAATACCTCTCTGGCGGTAAAAGCTGACAGTTGCAAAGTTGAATTCGTCCTGTAATAAAGCCAATACTCTATACCATTCGTTTCTTAATGGAATTTTGTAATGAGTGGACAAATCTTTCCAAGATTTTGGTGGTTTTATTTTATTGTTCATATTAATAAAAATTAACTTGACCAAACAGTTATAAAGTCAATTTGTGTATTATAGATATGAAAATTGTAATTAACAAACATTTTCTTCACCCGTTATTCATTTTGTGTTGTGCTGTCGATGAAATGTTTGATCTTTCGACTTGCCCTGTGTGAAAACATAATTTGAAAACCCGTGTCTTTGGGTCTGTATTTGCAATGCTTTTACAAGATGCAGAGCTGTTGTTTCTTGTGGGTATAAATGATCTTTCTTCATAACATTACATTAAAAAACCTCCTTTCAGGAGGCTTGATTCAAAGAAAGTTTATTACATCAAACCTCCGCCTTGGTCCGATTGACAAGGCGAGAGAGATGAATGTAAAAGACAAGATATTTACGCATACGAGGGTATTATAATCTCTCCCCATAATTTTGTAAAGAAATTTTGTAAAGTGGGAAGCTCCTATAGTATTGCACTAGAGGATTTGGGTGGTATAATTTGCCAATGTCGATAGCTGAGAATAGAAGCTTTTTTGCCTCTCCTGAGATTGATCCCCAATCCAGACTGGGGATTCTTAATATGAATGATGACGACTTAACTGGTCAAGTTCTTCAGGCGTATAAGGTAGCTGAATCGGCTCATAGAGGGCAGAGGAGGTTCTCGGATGAGCCTTATATAAATCACTGTTTGGCGACTTTGAGAATTTTGGAAGCTATGGGCATTGAGGATTCAGAGATGCTTATGGCAGCCTTGTTGCATGATGTGGTTGAAGATGATACCGGAATCAATTTGGCAGCGCTAGAGCAGGAATTCGGCAATAGCGTTGCCCAACTGGTTGACGGGGTAACTAAACTACACACCGGAGATCAAGAAACAGCAGAAGCTTTAAGAGTTGTATCTTTATCTTACCTTGAGCCCAAGGTTGCAATTCTGAAGCTTGCTGATCGATTGCATAACATGATGACTTTGGGGAGCGTACCGGACAATGAAAAGAGGATTTAGAAAGGCTAGGGAAACTTTGGAAGTCTACGCCCCTCTGGCCGAGTCACTGGGGATGTATGAAGTAAAAACTTTACTTGAAGATCTTGCTTTTGCACATATTGCCCCAGATCAGTTCGTACCGGTAAAAAGAAAGGTGGATCAGGATCCCAGATTAGATGATAAGTTTTTAGCATATTGGATATCTAGGATTCAGGCGATACTTGACGAGAAGGGAATTAAAGGCTAGATTGAAGTCGCTCGGAATGGCTATTTTACTATAGAGACTAAGCGAAAAAACTTGGGCAGTGCTGATACAAGGGGAATTGACGATCTAGTAAGTATAAGGGTGATCCTTCCAACACTCGATGATTGTTACCTGGCGAATGGTTTGTTGCATATAAATCTTGGCGAAATTGTGGATTATAGTAGATTTGATGAATTCGTGGGAGCCAATGCCAGAGTCAATGGCTACTCTGCACTCCAGACAACCCTTGAGACAAATCAGGGATCTTTAGAGGTTGCCTTGGTGACGCCGCAAATGGAAGAATTTAACCGCTGGGGAGTTGTCAGTTTACTCAGGCGTGGAGAGAGAGATCTTGAACATTTTACGCTGAAATCGGCTTTCGGGTCGGATGGAAAGGTTTTGTTTTTACCTAAACTGGCGACTGGAGTTGACTTGGTTTGTGCCATGGGGTCTAGGCTTTTGGCTAATGCCAATGCGATAAAAATAGACAATAGAGAGTTTCCGTTGACGGTAGTTGTTCCCAATGCGGCCAGATTTGAGGTAATTCTTGGTAATGAAGCAAGAATTGCCCCACTCCCGGAGCTTCTGGATTATTGTCTCCCCGCGACAAAGAGAATAATACTGGGACAGCTGGAAGTTGCGGAAAGATACGAACTGGCTAGTAAAGGCAAAAAAATATTGGAAGGAGTTCTTTCTCCTCGGGGAATTTTGGATCTCGGGGATGTCGAAGGAGTGGTCAGGGATTTGATCTATTCACACGGTAGCCTGGAAGGCTTATATCTCAAAGTCGGATCTGGAGTAGTAAGCAGAGAAGAGGTTGCTCACTGGCTGGATGCTCACGGAATAACTAAAGATCGGTTGAAGTTAACAACAGTTCGTGTTGCAGGACTTGATCAGCCGGGTATCTTAGATGACCTGATACATCTGATTCGCAGGCAAGGCGATGGTGTTAATATTAAAGGAATAGACCTACAAGGGGGAGACGATAACAGGTTTACATTGCGCTTAGTTGTTGAGCAGCTGGAATCTTCGTCGGAAGAAGCTATTCGGGTGGAAATAGGAAAAGATAGCCGTTTTGATGAATGGGTTGTGGTTTGAGTTTCGAAATTCGACTTCTATTTTTTGCGTTTTGGGGTGTGGCGTAGTATCATGGCGGTCATGAAAGAGAATTTTTTGGGTCGACTATTTGGCCATCCTAGAGCTGGAAGTACACCGGCGAAGATTGCTGAAGAGGTTGCGGTTCCTGAAAGTGCGCTCCCCTATGGTTTATGGGATGGAAAACCAAGTCTTACGGAACATGGCCGCTTGGTGGATGTAACGCTTTTTTCAGCAGCGCCTTCTCTGAATGCTAACTCCGGAGGTTCAGGAGGTGATTGATTTTGTCAAGAATGAGAGGTATCATATTTCCAAACCATTTGAGCTTGACTAACATCGAGCAAGGTGAAGGAAGAAAGCCTTTTGGCAAATAGACCCTTCCGGAGGCGCCCGTAAAAGCGCATAAATGAAGTAAAATTAAGGGTGGCACCGTCCTGAGCGGAATCGAAGGACCCCTGAAGATTTCTAATATTTAGAAGTTTTCAGGGGTTTTTCTGTTAAAATGAAATTATGGAAAGAACATTAGCCAAAGAAACAATTAGTAAAGTCGGTCAAAAGATCTTGCTCAAAGGCTGGGTAGCGACTATCCGCGATCACGGGAAGATTACTTTTTTGGATTTGAGGGATAGAAGCGGTAAAGTCCAATGTGTAGGTCAGGGTTTGTCAAAAATAACTACCGAAAGCGTGGTTGAAATTGAAGGCATAGTCGCAAAGCGTCCCGAAAAATTGGTTAACAAAAACTTGGAAACCGGAACAGTTGAAGTCCAGATCGAAAAGCTTGACGTCTTATCGGTAGCGCAAGATTTGCCAATAGACATGGGTAAAGAAGATTTGGATGTTTCTTTGCCGACTCTGCTTGACTTCCGCCCTTTGACTCTGCGAAATAAAAAAGTTAACTCCATCTTTAAAGTTCAGGAGGTTGTTATTGATTCTTTCAGAGAAGCCTTAAAGAAAAAAGATTTTTTTGAATTCCAGGCTCCAGTTTTTATTCCTGAGATTGCAGAGGGAGGAGCAGAAGTATTCAAAGTTCCTTATTTTAGCCACGAAGTCTACTTGTCTCAAAGCCCCCAGCTTTATAAGCAAATTTTAGTAGGCGCATATGAAAGAGTTTTTTCGGTGAATAAGACTTTGCGGGCAGAGCCGTCGGTGACTACCCGTCATTTAACGGAGGTTACTACACTTGATGCAGAGTTTGGCTTCATAGATAACTGGACCCAAGTGAAAGATATGGCCGAATACACAATAAAATATATGTTGAAAGCAGTTGAGGACAAATGCGGTGATATATTGGAAAGTTTTGGGGTTACTATACCAAAGTTTACGGACAGTATTCCGACAATAAAACTTCGTGAAGCACAGGAAATTATTTATAGACGAACCAAAAGGGATAATAGAAATGAACCGGATTTGCAACCAGAAGATGAGAGAGAGATCTGTAAGTGGTCACTAGAGGAAAAGGGGAGCGACTTAGTCTTTGTTTCGCATTATCCAACCAAAAAAAGGCCGTTTTATACATATCAAGAGCCAGAAGACCCTGAATTTACCCAAAGTATGGATTTGCTTGGCAGGGGTACGGAATGGATGACCGGTGGAAGAAGAATTAATGATTATGAGTTTTTGATTAAGATGGCAAAGGAGAGAAAAGTTGACCCTGAAAAACTTGATCTTTATTTGCAGGCCTTTAAGTTCGGAATGCCGCCAGAGGGCGGGTTTTCATTCGGATCAGAAAGGGTGACGATGCACATTCTTGGACTTGCTAACATCCGAGAAGCCTCACTTTTCCCGAGAGATATGGAAAGAGTAGATATTAGGCTATCAACGATACGAAAAGAAAGCCGAGTTTTGAAGGACGAAAGAAAAGATATATTTGAGATAATTGTCGATTCATTGGACTCGAAGGACATCCCCTTTGAAAAATATGAACACGAGCCGGTTTATACAAGTGAACAGGCTGCTAAAATTCGGGGAACTGATATTCATCAGGGAGCAAAAGCGCTGGTCTTACAGGCGGACAAAGATTTTATTTTATATGTTTTACCCGCTGACTTGCAGGCCAATTTGGAAGGACTCCAAAATAAACTAAAGGTGAAAAAGTTAAGAATGGCATCCAAAGATTCTGTTAAAGCAAAAACAGGCCTTGAGGTTGGAGCAGTTCCGCCATTAGGATCATTCGTTGGACTTAAAACCTATGTCGACCCAAGGCTTTCTGAAAATAAAGAGATTGTTTTCAATGCTGGTCGTCACGACCGATCTATAAAAATGAGATATTCTGACTTCGTTAGACTCGAAAAACCTAAAATTATTCAGTTGTAATCATGATGGGTGGTTTTTTTGAGTGTTGCCTATTTGTTGCGCAGGGAGCTTTTGAAAAAATAACTTCTTGTCAATTTGGTTCTTCGACTTTACACTTGAAAATACATTAATTAAATGAAATTGGTTTATTTATCCGCGTCGGCTTTTGTGATAGTAAGTCTTTTTGCGATAAACTTAGTGGCAGATCGGTATGCTAAGTTAGTGTACAGCGAGGCTAAATCTGTTCTCGCCTACACGATTTCTTCAAAGTTTGTTCCGCTACTAAATAATCGAGCTTCGGCCCCGATTGTCTCGGCCCCGGGGGCAATGGCCGTGGACCTTGAGACAGGGATTCCTCTCTTTCAAAAAGACGCTCGTAAAAAGCTTCTTCCGGCATCGACGACCAAAATAGTGACTGCTTTGGTGGCCTTGGAAAGTTATCCATTGGATAAAGTTTTGGAAGTAAAAAAGGCCGGAGTTGAAGGCCAAAAAATGAGACTTGTCTTGGGGGAACAGATGTCTGTCAGGAATTTACTTTATGGGCTTCTGGTTTTTAGCGCAAACGACGCGGCTGAAACCTTGGCGGACAATTTTCCAAAAGGACGAGACGAGTTTGTACGACACATGAACAGTCTGGCCAGAAGACTCAATTTAGCAGACACGTATTTTGAAAACCCCACCGGCATAGATGGAAACAATCAGGTTACAAGTGCCAGAGACATGATTCGCCTTGCTTCATATGCCATGAGAGATAAGGACTTTAGGGAAATTGTATCTACGAAAGAAATTACTGTGGAAAATTTTGAAGGAAATTTAAAACACAAGCTGACGAACCTGAATGAATTACTGGGTCAGGTGGAAGGGGTTATCGGAGTCAAAACCGGCTGGACGGAGGAAGCAAGAGAAAATTTAGTGACTTATGTCGAACGAGACGATAGACGCATTGCATTGGTTGTTCTGGGCAGCCAAGACAGGTTTGGTGAAACAAAGGAACTCATAGAATGGATTTTTAACAGTTATAGTTGGATTTACTCGCCGTAATACTCACGGGATACGGCCGGTACATAAGCCATGAAATTTTTGTCCCCTTCAAAAACAATTACAGGTTGATAAAAGTCGGTGGGAAAGCCAGCGTCGTAATAAGCCAAATATACTTTTCTGATTGACACTGAGCCTTCCAAGTTTTGGCCGATGGAGGCGATGTAGGCTTGGTTGTTTTTTAGTTCCTCGAAAGCATTGGCGGAAGACTTAAGAGAATAGGTCGCAAACTTTTCTTTGTCTACCGGAAAATAAAGATTCTCGCCCGCTAAGACTTGGTCACGGCCGCCGGATCCCGACAGGATTAGCCAGACATTGGCTTGGTTTGGGAATGGCGTCAGGCTCGGAAGACTGTCGTATGGTTCCCTAAAAAGGTTTACTTTAATGAGATTAGCTTCGGATAGGGATACTACGGGAATTAAGTTTTTTTCCTCCACTCGCAGTAGCTCGTGGGTGGCGTCGCCACGACTGATGTCGTCTGCAAGAACATTGGCAGAAGCAAGAATTGCTTTAGCGCGGGGAATGGCAACTTCGGGTGCTGGTGGCCTGTTTTCAAGGGGACTCAAAAACCCTTCCAGATCGTAGCTTATTGAAAATATCTTGGTGGCGATATTTATCTCGAGCTGTGAGGGAAGAGAAGGATGTGAAAATCTGTATACCGTCTGTGAGACTCGAAACGGGTCGGTATTAAAGCCAAGTAAGTTTGCCGTAATTCTTGAGCGCTCCAGTGAATATAAGGTGATGGTGCTTTTGGGCATAAAAAAGACCTTCCCTTGGTCGGGAAACTTTGGCAGCTCGCTGTCGACCGTGTCCAGTTTGTATTCAAATTGCGGCAAGCCTTCAACCGCGGGAAAAGGAAGTGACGGGAGTTTTCCAAAGGCCACCGTCGGCTTGGGCGTGGGATCCGGGCGTAGCGACCTGTATACTTGTCCGCCGATTCCGATAAACGCCCTGCCGAAAATTATCAGGAGTACAAGAATCCATGAAAACCTGATAGCCGTGCGAGTGATCATGGCGACGCGCGTTAACTTGGTCATGCTTTGAGTATAGCTTTTTAAGATGCTAGAATTCAATTGTGATTAGAGTAAGAATTGCGCCTTCGCCTACAGGTTTTGCCCACATTGGCACAGCTTACACGGCTTTATTTAATTATGCATTCGCAAGACACAATAAAGGAACTTTCGTTATACGCGTGGAAGATACGGATGTAAAAAGAAATGTAAAAGGTGCCGAGGAGGCAATCTTTGGTGGTCTAGAGTGGCTCGGACTTGACTGGGATGAGAGCGTGGTTACTGGTGGAAAACATGGTCCCTATCGGCAATCTGAAAAGCTTGATGTATACAGAAACAAGGCAAAAGAACTAGTAAAGAAAGGATGGGCAAAAAAAGAAGAAGGGGCTATTCGATTCAACGGTGGTTTGTACGAAAAGAAGATAAACAAGTGGATAACCTGGAAAGACTTAATCCGCGGCGAGATTAGTTTTCATACAAATCAATTGACGGATTTTGTAATTTTGAAATCTGACGGGTATCCGACTTATAATTTTGCTGTTGTGATCGATGACTTGGATATGGAGGTTACTCATGTGATTCGTGGCGAGGAGCATATACCCAATACTCCAAGGCAAATAGCACTCTATAAAGTTTTTGGACAGACACATCCGGAATTTGCCCATCACGTGACGCTTAGGGGAGCCGATCGGAGGAAACTATCCAAAAGGCGGGATCCTGTGGACCTTCGAATTTATCGGGAACAAGGTTATCTGCCGGAAGCCCTGCTTAATTTTTTGTGCTTGCTTGGCTGGTCACACCCGCAGGAAAAGGAAATATTTAGTTTGGCCGAGTTTGTGAAACTTTTTGATCTAAAAAGAATGCGCAAAGCTGGCCCCGTCTTTGATGTCAAAAAACTTGATTGGATGAATGGAGAATACATTAGAAAAACTCAAAACTCAAAACTCAAAACTCAAATTTACGATTTCTATGACGGGGAATATGACAAAGAAGCAATAGAAAAAGTTCTGCCCTTAGTACAGACAAGAATGAATAAATTAAGCGAGTTTGGGACTATGGCTAACTTTTTCTTTAAAGAGCTCAAAATAGACAAGAAGTTGTTTGAGAAAGATTACAAGATGTATTTGAAATCTGCCCTGGAAGTTTTAGAGCATGTTAAACCTTTCAACCTCGATGCCGTTAGTAAAGAATTAATGAGAGCAGTTAAAGAAAATAAATATAAGACTGGCGACTTTTTCATGAGCTTGCGATTAGCTATTGCCGGAAGCCGTTTTACTCCACCGATTAACGAATCAATGGTGATATTGGGAAAAAACGAAGTGATTAAAAGGCTTAAAGAGGTGCTAGATTAACATATATGAAAAAATCTGCCCGGCAGCTTAGTTTTGATGATTTAAGAGAACGTCTCAAGCTCAAAAAATTGACAGAGCAAGCTACTTTCAGCAAAAATTTTCCTGCTGCAACAAAGTTTTTCAAAAATAGGAATACCGACCTGGGGAAGATAAGGGATCACTCGATCAAACTTATCGGTAGCGGATTGGTCACCGGTTCCATACTGCTTACTCACCTGCAGGGCATCGACGAAGTTTTGCCTTCCCCGCAATCGGTGATCGAAAAATTAAACAGTCAAATTGCCTCTACAAGTAAAGCTTCCCAAAAACTTCTTTTGGAGTCACTGAAGGAACTACTTCCGAGCAAAGTTGGGCCATTGAGTCGGGAACAGGAGAAAGCACTTGAGAGGGTGTTTGAAAAAACTTTAAATATACCAGTCCGAGCTACTTTGGAGGGTGAGCACCTGAATACTGTATATGGCTATGTTGGTGCGGAGCAGCATCTTAAGCGCTACCCAGGAGATTTCCTCAGCCAACACTCGGGTGACCCGGCGATACTAAGATCGGGGATTGCTCCGGGCCTTGGGGCTTGGGGCTATTTTGCCCAATCAAAAGCTCAACTTTCCGAGGATTTAATAGAGAAAGAAAAATGGTATACGGTTGTCCAAACGCTTTACCTGCCGGAGTGGAACAGGCGTGTCGGTTATCTTCGTGACTGGTATAGGTATCGGAAAGTTTTAATAGTGAATACCAAAAACGGTAACGCAGTTGTTGCCTCTATTGCGGATTCCGGGCCCGCGGCGTGGACGGGTAAGCACTATGGTGGAAGTCCGGAGGTTATGGAATACCTGGGAGGATCGCGTTATAAAAAAGGACCGGTTCTTGTTTTTTTTGTGGATGACCCTGACAATAATGTTCCTTTGGGGCCGGTTGAGTATAATAAATATAGCGCACAAATACACCCGTACACCAGTTGAGTAAAAGTTATGAGCAAGATTTTTTACAGTTGCGTTAGCGAATGCTATAAAATCTGAGTATGTCGAAGATTTTTTACGATGACCTTATCGACTTATCCAAAGTCGAAAGAAAAATCAGAAAAATTGCCAAAACAGAGGAAGAGCGTAGTGAACTCTGGAAAGTTGTCGATGAAATAGTTCACCACAGGGTAATGGGCTGCATTTTAGGTAAACTTCCGGGTAAAGACCACGGTGAATTTTTGGAGAGGTTTCATGAGCGGCCCCACGACGAAGGCCTTTTTGATTATTTGAAGGACAAAGCTAAAGAGGACATAAAGTTTTTTATTAAAGAAGAAGCCATAAAATTGGGCTTCGAACTGCTTGACGAGCTCCATTCCGGGTTAATTAAATCTTCAGCTGGTTCTAAGCGAAAATAGTATACTATTTTGTGCGCAACTTCCATGAGAATTTTAGTTGTCGAAGACGAACATAAAATTGCCAGCTCAATTAAACGCGGTTTGGAACAGGAAGGCTATGCTGTGGATGTTGCTTATGACGGCGAGCAGGGGTATGATCTTGCATCTAGCGAAAGTTATGACGCAATCGTCTTAGACCTCATGCTTCCTAAAATCGACGGTCTGACGATCTGCTCAAAGCTTAGAGAAGAAGAAAAACACACACCGATATTAATTTTGACTGCCAAGGGATTTTTGAGTGACCGAGTAAATGGTCTTAATACAGGGGCCGATGATTATTTGGTGAAGCCTTTTGCTTTTGAAGAGCTGTTGGCCAGATTGCGCGCCCTTTTGCGGCGGCCGAAAAACGGAGGCTTGGCCAGGCTGGTTTATAAAGACCTGGAGTTGGATAGTGTGAATTTCGAGGTAAAGATGTCTGGAAAAAAAATAAATTTGTCCAGAAAAGAATTTGCTCTCTTGGAGTATTTGATGAGAAATTCTGGCAAAATCGTAAGTAAAGACAATATCATTGACCATGTTTGGAGTTATGACGCCGATATTTTACCAAATACGGTGGAAGTGTATATCGGCTACTTGAGAAAAAAAATTAGTGGACTTATTCAAACAGTTCGTGGTTTTGGTTACAAACTAGATTAATGCATATTTTTGACTCCGCAAGGATTAAATTAACTGCTTGGTACTTGGTCATCATTGCGTTGATCAGTATTAGCTTTAGCGCAATCATATATCAAGTGGTAACGAATGAGCTTGAAAGGGGCTTTATGGTGGCGGAATATAGAATTCGGGGAATGCCCATACCACACCAGAGAGTTAGGCTTCTTTTGGAGGATGAATTGATGGACGCAAAAAATTTAGTCGCTGCCAGATTAGCCGTTATCAATGGTTTTATCTTGATTGTGTCTGGGTTGGCAAGCTATGTTTTGGCTGGGAAATCTCTTCGACCAATTAAACTTGCCATGGACGAGCAAAAGCGTTTTGTTGCAGATGCCAGTCACGAGCTTAAAACCCCATTGACGGCTATCAAGACCGAAATTGAAGTTGCGCTCCGGGACAAAAATTTGAAGTTAAGACAAGCCAGGGAACTGCTTAAAAGCAATTTACAGGAAACGGACAAAATTAAAGATCTGGCGAATTATTTACTGACTCTTTCTAAGTATGAGGGTAATGGAAAAGATATTGTAAGGCAGAAGGTTAATTTTAAGGAGGTGGTGAGCGAAGCTGTGGAAAAAAATTTGGCTTTGGCACGAAATAACAGTACGAAATTGCTTAGCCGTTTGGAGGAGATAAATATTTATGGCAACAAACAAAGCTTGGTTGAACTTGTTTCAATACTTATTAATAACGCTATAAAATATAGTCCAAAGAATAGGAAAGTATCTGTTGATTTGTCCAAGCGGGGCAGGAGTGCTGTTTTGGAAGTCAAAGACGAAGGGATAGGGATAGACAAAAAGGATTTAGCTCATGTTTTTGATCGCTTTTACCGTTCGGATTCTTCGCGCTCAAAGGACAATATTGAAGGTTTTGGTCTTGGCCTTTCAATTGCAAAGTCAATTGTCGAACTTCATGAAGGAAAAATTACGGTGAGTAGTAAACCAAACAAAGGCAGTACTTTCTCAATTGTACTCCCCTTGGTCTAAGCATTTTCTCAGACTAACTATGTAAATTCAAAATGTCCGGAAGGGGGTGATAAAAATGAGTAGAGTTAGTAAAAAAATGATTATTCCGACAATGCTGATTCTGACTCTTTTGACTATCGGACTTTACGGCGTAAGCCAAGTTTCAGCCGAGGATTTGGCTAGTCACGCTCCAATTGTGCAACGAATTGCCGATAAGTTTGGTTTAAATGTGGCAGACGTTGAGGAGGTTTTTACTCAAGAGAGACAAGAGCATCATCAGTTGATGAGACAAAACTTTGAAGAAAGACTCAATCAGGCAGTGTCCGACGGTAAATTAACCGAGGACCAAAAAAATGCACTTTTGGAGAAGATAGATGAAGTCAAAGCGGAGCGCGAGGCATATAGATTACAAAACCGCGAGGAAATGCAAGCTTGGTTTAGTCAACAAGGAATTGATCCTGAGGTGCTGGGCAAATATTTGGGTGGGTTTGCCAAAGGTTTCGGCCGTGGCGGTCATCACGGTTTGATGATAGGGACAGGTCAATAATTTCAACTTGTGCTACTTGGGGGTGCCAAATGGTACCCCTTTTTTTGCCAAGTTAAAATTCGGAGGCAGGGTCTTTGATTTTTATTGATTGAGGAAAAGATTTTTTTATGGTGGGTGTTCATAGTGGGCTTTTGATGTTTTTAAGTTTTGGATTGGTTACTTTAGTATAGATTTGGGTTGTTCGGATATTTGCATGCCCCAGAAGTTCTTGGACATATCGAACATCAGTCCCATTTTCCAGTAGGTGTGTGGCAAAACTATGTCTTAATGAGTGGAATGTGGCAGGTTTTTTAATATATGCTTTTTTAAGCGCATATGAAAAAACTTTTTGTGCGGTTCTGGTTGTAAGTTTGCCTCCCTGCTCACTTTCAAATACTATATTGTCCGCTTTTTTTCCTGTGATAAGGTTTTGGATATCAGTTTTTATTTTTGCGGGCACAATGGTTATTCTGTCTTTTGCTCCCTTGGCGTTTTTAATGTGAATTGTCAACTCGTCCAAATCTATATCTTTCACTTTTAGATTTATGACCTCACTTACTCTTAACCCTGCTCCGTATGATAAAGAAATAAGAATCTTGTGTTTTGAATTGCTGATAGATTCTATTATTTTTCTTATATCCCGACGTGACAAAATGACAGGGAGTTTTATTGCATGCTTAGTGCGGGGAATGTTAATAAAGAACCTTCTGTGCATAATCTTTTCGAAGTAGAACAAAAGCGCACTGTATGCAGTATTTATTGTGGAGTTTGATTTTTTCTGACTCGCAAGTCTTTCTAAGTAATTTCTGATATCAACAGAATTTATGGTTTTGGGGCTTTTGTTAGTATATTTTAAAACCTTGGTAATGTATCCTAAATATGCTTTTCTTGTTCTTAGACTGAAACCGCGAAGTTTCATTTCTTGCTCAAGTTTTCTGATTGGATCTTGACTGGGATATTTGTATTTCATAAACTAGTTATGGTTGAAAGTATTATAACCAATATTACCGTGATTTTGGCATTTTAGTCAACAGTTCGGATATAAGAAGTTAAGCGACATATTACTCGGGCAGCGGCTAAAAGAAACTTTTATAATCCTGCTTCCATTTTATATAGACTATGACCAACATTATAATCATTCATGACACTGGCGGAAATCCTAACGGAAATTGGTTTCCTTGGCTAAAATCTGAACTTGAAAAATTAGATTGTAGAGTTTTCGTCCCTAAATTTCCTACGCCAGAAAATCAATCATTAGAAAATTGGCTTAAAGTTTTCAAAGCATATGAGCAATACTTGGACGAAAACTCTATTGTTGTTGGTCATAGTCTTGGACCTGCATTTTTGTTAAGTGTTCTTGAAAATCTCAATCGCCCAATCAAAGCTGCGTTTTTCGTTGTTGGGTTTACTGGTTTATTGAATAATCCTGATTTTGACGAACTCAATGAATCTTTTGTTACAAAGAGCTTTGATTGGGCTAAAATCAAGAACAACTGCAAGAGATTTTATGTCATCAATTCAGATAACGACCCTTATGTTCCACTTGAAAAAGGAAAATCTCTTGCTGAAAATCTTGGCACTGAATTAATTGTTCTCAAAAATGCAGGTCATATTAACGAGGAAGCAGGATATACTGAATTTAGTTTCTTACTTGATAAAATAAAGAATGAATTGTAACGCCGCCGCGCTGCATCATACGCCTCCGCTCCTTTCAGTCGCTCGGGGGACGCTGCGCTTTCGTCGCTACGCTCCTCACCCTCGCTTAACAAGGATTATGAGGAAAATGCCTCAGCTCGGCATTTTCCCAAATTTGCTCCACTTCATTCCGCAAACTTCTCATAATCCTGACGTTATATGACATAGAAAACATTTTACTAATTTTTTTAAATAACAATGATAAATAAACGATTACAAAATTTATTTCTTGTGGGAGCAATTTTAGAGATTCTTCATATGCCTTTAGAGCTGTGGCTTTTTGGTTTAGACCATTCAGTTTACAGCGATGCAAGGGCCGTTTTTGATTTTATGCAGGAAAAACTTAGTTATTTTTCCTCAAATAGCGATGAATCATTTATTATCCTTATTGGTATGTTTGGATTTTTTTGGCTCTTAACAACATACCTCATGTTAAATGGGAAAAAGTGGCAATTGGTTGTTGTTATTTTTTTCAGTCTTCTCTTTATATCAGAAGTACATCATCTTATTCGCTCTATAATAAAGACGAGCTATTATCCAGGAACTTTAATAGGCTTGGTAATTTGTATAATAGGGATCGTTATTTTCATAGAATCTCTAAAATCTTTAAAGGAAAAGTAAAAATGTTTTCTACATCATATAACACGGCATATCTGGCTTCGGCTTTTACAAAGCCTACGCTCAAATCGCTTCGCGACTTCAGATATGCCGGAACGTTATATAAAATATTTTTTAGGGGGCCTACCGAAAGCAATATAAGTATTTAATTCTTTACATTACTATTATGGCAAATCAAGATATCGAAATTGAAATAAAAACTACCTTGGATAATCCAGATGATGTAAAGGAATTTCTTAATGAGAATGGAAAATTAGTATCAAAAGATGTTTTTCAGAAAGATACATATTTTATTCCAACCCACAGGGATTTTCTAAACGTAAAATATCCTTTCGAATGGTTGAGATTAAGGGAATCACAAAAAGGATTTTCAATAAACTATAAGCATTTTCATCCTGAAAATGTCAAAAAGACGGACTATTGCGATGAATTTGAAACAAAAATTGAAAATGTTGAAGCAATAAAAAAGATTTTTCAAAACTTGAATATAAAAGAAACTGTTGTTGTAGAAAAGGTTAGAACTACTTGGATGTTTGAAGAAGTTGAAATTGTAATTGATGAAGTAAAAGATTTGGGTTCATACATTGAATTAGAAACAACAGCACATTTTGAAAAGCCTCAAGAGGGCAAGAAATTTCTTTACAAGATACTTAAAAAATTAAATGCTAAAGTAGGAGAAGAGGATTTGAGAGGTTACCCTTTTAGAATCTTAGAAAACAAAGGATATAAATTTGGAGAATAACGGCCACCTAAAAATTACTCTGTGGAAAATAAAAGATTTTCCTTGCCACGCTGCGCTCTCCTCCCGTTGGTTGTCGGGGTGTATAACAAGGGATATTCAGTTCAGGGCTCTGCTCGCCCCTCACCCAAATTGCTCGTTTCTGCCAAAATATAGCTAAGGTTAAACGAGCAACTTACGTATAGCTCGGTGCGTTGTGGTAATATTACTCGGATTTTATAAACAAAAAGTATTTAATTAATAAAAGTTATAGAATAAAAATATGGAGGGATAATATATAAGAAGAGAATACTTGGCGCAAGACAGAACTCATCTTGCAAACGAAAGAACACTTTTAGCATATTGGAGAACTACGCTTGCATTTTTAGTTTTAGGAGCATTTCTAATCAAATTTTTTGTTTCAATATATTCCATGATATTGGCTTTAGTTTCAATGCTTTTTGGAGTTGTATTATTTATTTATGGTATTGTAAGGTATCTCAAATATAAGGCAAAAATAAATCACAGATAATCAAACCCTGCGTCATACAGTCGGTTGCTTCGTTCCCTCGTTCGCCTTGCGGGATTACCACATAACACGGCTTAAACAAAATTTCTTGCAGAAATTTCCCAAATGCTCGGCTATGCCTAGCACTTCGCATAATCCGATATGTTAATTTGAAAATCTCGAGAAGTTTTAACTGACACCCCAGATTTTAGAGGCATTGGCTGTTTCATTGCTTTTCTTTTCTCGAAAACCTTTTTCTTTCTATCTCATTCAGTAACTTTTTCCGAATCCTAAGTGACGAAGGGGTGATTTCGAGTAACTCGTCTTTTTCCAAGAAATCCAGAGATTGCTCGAGCGAATATTTTGTTGCAGGCGTAAGCTGGATAACCCCGTCGGATATTTTAGACCTCATATTTGTCAGTTTTTTACCTTTACAGACATTAATGGCTATGTCCTCGTCTTTTGCGTTCATCCCAACTATCATTCCCTCATAAACCTTTTCTCCGGGGTCTATAAAGGTAATTCCCCTGCCTTGAGCATTTTCAAGTCCGTAGGTAAGGGCAACTCCTGACTCGTTTGCAATTAGTGCCCCCCTTCTCATTTTGGGAATGGTTCTGCCCATTTTTTCGTAGCCTGTGATTTGTGAGCTATAGACGACCGTTCCTTTGGTTGCCGTAAGCAGAAGGCTTCGAAGTCCGATGAGCGCGCGGGTAGGCATTTTGTAGACAAACTCGACTTCTTCGGCATTGATTGGGCCCATTTTAATTATATTAGCGTAACGCCTTCCGAACTCTTCTGTAATGACTCCTATGAATTCGTTTGGGATGACAATAGAGACTTCCTCGACGGGTTCGATAGTTTTACCGTCGACCACTTTTGTAATTACCTCAGGTTTTCCGGCTTCCATTTCGTAATCCTCTCGTCTCATGGTTTCCAGTAGAACCGAAAGATGGAGTTCTCCCCGCCCTGACAATTTAAATTTTCCGGAGGAGATTTTTTCAACATGCAGACTCAGATTGCTTTCAAGTTCGGCCAGCAGTCTTTCTTCGATTTGCCGGCTTGTGACAAATTTACCAACACGGCCTGCAAAAGGTGAAGTATTAGGGCCGATTGTGATGTGGATAGTTGGTTCGCCTACGGATATGGAAGGGAGGGGTGTTGTGTCAGCCGGGTCACAAACAGTTTCGCCGATTTTGACATTTCCGAGTCCAGAAAAGGAAACAATTTCTCCGCCATCAGCCGAGTCAACCTCTTTCTTTTTGAGGCCCTGATACACGAAAAGTTTCTCTATGGAGAAAAGTTTTTTTAAGTTTCCAGATATCACCACTTTCATGCTCTTTTGGATAACTCCGCTATGAATTTTCCCGACGGCAATTCTTCCTAGGTGATTGTCGTATTCAAGGGAAGTTACGACCATTTTAAACGGCCCGGAGTTTCTTGTGGCGGCTGGGACGGTAGAAACGATAGTGTCTAAAAGCGGAAAAATATCAGCCGACCCTCCGAGTATTTCTGGCAAAGTAGTATAAACTGCGCCGAGTTTTCCGACTGAGTATAAAACAGGAAATTCCAATTGGGAGTCTTTGTTGGCCAGTTCCAAAAACAGGGAATCTACTCTCGAAAGAGTTTCTTCAGGGCGGGCAAATTTCTTGTCGATTTTGTTTATGACAACAATGATTTTGAGCCCAAGGGCAAGCGCTTTTTTGAGAACAAACCGGGTTTGCGGCATTGGGCCTTCTTGGGCGTCGACGATCAGAAGTGCTCCGTCAGCCATTCCTAAAGTACGCTCAACCTCACCCGAAAAATCAGCGTGGCCGGGTGTATCTATGATATTTATCTTTGTGTTTTTGTAGCGGATTGAACAGACCTTAGCCAGAATTGTAATTCCCCGCTCGCGTTCCAAAGTGTTACTGTCCATAATTTGTGTTTGGTTCATCTCCTCTTCGTTGTCACGAAAGACGTGAGTTTGCTTTAAAAGAGCATCCACCAAGGTAGTTTTACCATGGTCAACATGGGCAATAACGGCAACATTTATAATTTTTTCGTTCATTCGGGAGCTATATTTTAACAGAATTTAGGGCAATTTACTAAAAAATATCTAAAGCTGTCCCGGAATAGGAGAGTCTGAGGGCGAAGGCGAGGGGAAAACTGTCGGAATGGGTTGGGGAGAGGTGGGAAGAATAGCTAGGCCGGATATGTCTGAAACTATTAAAACGTCTGTCAATTTATTATATTTTCCCGCCGCAAAAATTCTTTTGCCTACTAAGCGTGCGACGTCCACGGATGGGGGTACTTCTAAAGTGATTGCCTCCGCAGAGGTTGTTGTTAGATAATATTTGCTTGTTACCGAGGAGTAGCGCAAAGTCCCCGAAAAAGCTGTTTCTTTCCATGGACTTGTGGTTGGTGTGGGAGTAACTACGGGTGCGGGTGTCGGAAGTACATCTTTGATATAAGGCACTTTGGCCAGAAACGCCGTGATAACTCCTAAACCGTAAGTTCCCGTTAAGACCAGAGCCACGATTAAAAGTGTTGTAATGGGCCGGACTTTTACTTTTATTTCGACACCTTCGTTACCGATTATTTTCTTCCACCAGTTTCGAATGTAGGTAATTGGATTTCTGACTTCGAGATCAAAAATCGGAGGATCGGGATTAATCTTTGGAGCCTTTTTCTTAACAGAAACGTAGTTTTTTGTCCACTTGGTCACGTTAGTATCAGTGTAGTACTAAAATGGCAAGACTTTCAATATCGCATATAATAGAAAAATGAAATTTCTTTCAATAATTGTTCTGACATTTGTTGCATCGGTTGTTGGGACAATTAGCGGCTTTGGTTTATCAACGATTATGGTGCCTGTGGTTTTGTTTTTCTTCCCGCTTCCGACAACGCTTTTGTTCGTGGGTATCATTCATGCTTTTGGTGATGTTTGGAAAGTGGTTCTTTTTAAGCGAGGGGTGGCAAAATGGCGGACTATTTTGGCTTTTGGTGTGCTGGGAGTGATCGCCAGCTTTTTGGGTGCCGGAATTGTCCTTTCCACGCCAAGCGAAATTCTTCAAAAGGTTTTGGGCGGAGTCCTTGTTGGTTACGTCATTCTCCTCGCTTTCGAGCCAAAATTTAAGTTTCCACAAACCACTCTCTTTTCTGGGATTGGGGGAGTGTTTTCTGGTTTATTGGCCGGAATTTCAGGGATTGGCGGGCCAGTCCGAAGTATGTTTCTTTCTGCTTACAGCTTTCCCAAAGAGGTATATATTTTCGCGTCCGGCGTAATTGGTTTGTTTATAGATACTGGCCGACTGTTTATTTATTCGGCTGGAGGAATAAAACTTGATTCAAATCTTGGATGGGGCTTGTTAGTATTTATCCCGATTTCATTTATCGGTGCCGAAGTCGCCAAAAAATTAGTGGACAAGATTTCCCAGAAAGCTTTCAGGGGTGTCGTAGCAGCGTTTTTATTTCTGGTAGGCGCGCGCCTGCTATTGGCCTAAAGCTTACTCCCAATTTTGATCCGCGTAGTGCCAGGATAGTTCCTTTTCAATAGCTTGTTTCAAACCAAATAGACTTTACGTGGGGATTGCCTTTTTTGTCAGCCGTTGCCAAATAGACAATGTCCGTTTTCAGAAGCTTCTCAGTCTCTTTCCTGTTTAATGCCATAATTAAATCTATGTTTTTATTAAAGACAAGATCTTATCATGCACTTTTCCGTTACTTGCGACGACAAGCATATCGTCAGCAAGCCAGTTTATTGGTTTGCCCTTGGCGTTTGTGACTTTTCCACCCGCTTCCTCAATAATTGCTGCACCCGCAGCGAAATCCCATGGATATGCCCAGTGAATATAACCTCCGTAAACTCCTTCGGCTACGTAGGACAAGCCAGCTACAGTACAGCCCAAAATGGGTGTGTATCTTACTTTATCCACCAGTGGTAACACTAGATTATTAACTTCCTTTGCTCTTTCACCCATCCAACCCAAGTCATAACCGACCATTATGTCTCTAAGAGCAGATTTAGCATTTACTTTTATCGGCTGGTCATTTTTAAATGCCCCCTTTCCTTCTACAGACCAATAAATACTTTTTAATGCAGGGAAGTAAATTACCCCTAACTGCGGTTTGCCATTCCTTAAAAGGCCGATGGAAATGCCAAAAGTCGGCATACCCGAAAAATATGGACCTGTTCCGTCAATAGGGTCAATTACCCACCAATAATCCGAGCCATTATCTTCTCCGCCGGTTTCTTCGGATAAATAGTTATGATTTGGAAATTCTGACTTTAAAACTTTCAATATTCGTGCTTCCGAAGCTTTATCGACCTCCGTTGCTATGTTGTCAACTGTTCCCTTTCTTTTAACTGAATGGTTTGCAAAACGTCTGGCGAGGGTTATTTCTCCGGCTTCGAGTGATGCTCTTTTTGCAACCTCAATCATGTTATTTATTGTTTAAGGCCAGATAATTATTAACTTTCAGAATAAGAGCTGCTGTTGCACCATGGGTTATTTTGCTGTCCATTACCCACAGGACTGCTTTTTTAAAAGGAACTTTTATGACTTTAATATTCTCAGTTCCTTCAGGATTTGCTTGTGAAAAGGATAAATCTCTAGCAAAAAACATATGATTTGGTGAGTAAATAGCTGTGGTAAAGGGGTCAATATATCCCAGGTCTATCCATTCCTTTGCAGAAATACCTGTCTCCTCTTTAAGTTCTCGTCTCGCAGCCGCGAGTTTATTTTCTCGCTTATTTATTCCTCCACTGATTGCCTCAATAGTTATTCTTTCCACTGCATAGTGGTACTCTTTAGTTAAGTAAACATTTCCATTATTGTCTATCGGAAGGACGGATACGCCGGGTTTCATTTCCACAACTCCGAAGATACCTTTCTTTTTGTCCGGGCGAATTACTTTATCTTCACGAACTCTTAGCCACGGATTTTGGTAGACAGTTTTGGTTCCGGTAACTTCCCAAGGCCCCTTTTTGATTCTCACAAGGCTATTATACTCTAACCTTCTCGTACTCTTCGTCGAAGATATTAGGGAGTGCATGGATGAAGGCTTTATTTGTGTTTCCTTCCATCATCCAATCAACTTCCTTCGGTGCATAGTTTGGCGGGCGAAAATCGTTGATTCTCTTAATCTCGCTTTTGTCCATTTCAAAATTCAAGCTTTCCAAATTTTCAACAATGTGCTCGATTGTTTCGGATTTTACCAAAGGGTGCATGCCCTTGGTCGTCATCCAGTTTAAAATTATCTGGTTTTGAGTTCTGTTGTATTTTTTGGCAAGTTCGGCAAGTAACGGCCAGTTTTGCTTGGCGGTTCTATTCCGGCGCAAAGGTTGATAAAGAACATTTATGATTTTGTTTTTATTGTCAAAATCAATTATCCCCAAGTCATCTACGGTTCTGATTTCGAAGCTGTAATGCAGTTCGTGAGAAAAAATTTTGTCCCCAAACTCTGCGTGATACCTTTTCAAATTTTCTAGATCAAAGTTTGTAACACTGGCAAAGCGCGCCAAGTTTTGGTCAAGGAAACTTCTGACAAGTTTGACCAAAGGCTTGAATCCGTAAACTTTAATCGCGGTTACTGGAAATTGAATAGAATCGACTTTATTAATATCAAAAGTTTTAAGACACAGTTCAAATTCTTTTTTGACGTCACCGATGGTCGGGTTGTAATAGTTATAAATAGACTGGAGTAAAAAAAGCTTATCGCGTGCTACACCCGAGCGGTTAACCGCTTCTTTAATAAGTTTCACTGAGTGACCTTGAGAGTTCCAAAAGTTTATTTCGACAAAATTCATACCTCGGGAAAGCTGGTGGGTAAGTGCTTTTATCTGCTTTTCATCGTCGTTATTTGTGTCGTGCTCGGCAAAGCCGCCAATTCCCCAGGTCCCGATACCTATTTTGGAAAAATTGTTTCTGTTTATCATTTTGATTGGTATATCACAATAGTTGAGGTAAAAAATGTTACTTGAAAATTTCCTTTTTCATATCTCTTGCCAGTTTCAAATAGAAGTTCTCCATTTCTTTCCATTTGAATGGAACCAGCATTTTTGGGTAGTCTTTAAATTCTACCACTCTTAAAAATTGTCTAGCTAAGTGTATACTGTCGGTATGAATTCCAAATTTTATGGCCGAATCCTTTCTTATTTTTTCCAAATTAAACTCCTCCTTTAAAGATATAAAATATAAGTCGATATAATCTTTGGCTCTTGGGCTTGCACTTATCGTTTCAAATTTGTTAAGTGTAATATCGTACAGACTATCGATACGTAAACCATTCCAAACAATTCCCAATTCGGCCCTTTCTGAAGGATAATAACTAAAGTCCACCTTCAACGTATCGCCGTTTGGGTACTCAAAAGTGTAAAAATAAAACCCCAGCTGTTCTGTACGACCAACTTCGTTAAATCCGATTTTCTTTTTATTCTTCTGCAGGAACTTTTGAATATGTTGTGCGTTAACCTCAAATTTTTCACTAAAAAAGTCAAGATCATATGATTCGCGGTGATGTAAATACCAACAAGAAAGGGCTGTACCGCCAGAAAGATAAAAGTTCTTTAGGATGTATGGCTCTTGAAGTACCACTGCCAGAAATTGCTTCTGTCGGCTAGTAAGCCCGGCTCCTTTTTCCATAACTTCCCCCATACAAAGAATTCTATAGTTTTACGGCTGTCTGGATCAAGCCCCTTTTTTATCTTCGGCCAGGCGCGTTTTACCTCGCGCTCATCCAGTTTTTCACCGTCAAGGCCGTAGTTAATGAGTTGAGTCAGCCTCCAAAGCCTGTATTCTTTGGGGTTTTCTTTTTTAAACTTTTTTTCATCAACCGACCAGTTAATCATAACTAATTGTAGCATTTCGGCCGGGTAGACTCTAGCCTCAATTTAATCGGACTAAATCGATCTAGTTTCACTCAGTAATTATGTCGGCAAAAAAGTTGTATAATCTGGGCAGATGAAATACCGCAAGTTTGGAAAAATGGGGTGGGAAGTGAGTGCGCTGGGCCATGGTATGTGGGGGATGGGTGACTGGACCGGTTCGGACGATAAAGAATCCCTGCGGGCATTGCATCGGACGGTGGAACTAGGTATTAACTTTTTCGATACTGCCTGGATTTACGGAAACGGCAGGAGCGAAAAGCTTCTTGGTAAATTACTTCGTGCATATCCCAATGAGTGTTTATATACGGCAACAAAAATCCCGCCTAAAAATTTCAAATGGCCGATGGAACCGCAATATACTCTTGATGAAACCTTTCCGGCCAAGCACATGATTGAATATGTCGAGAAAAGCTTGAAAAATTTTGGCATTGACCACATTGATCTTATTCAACTGCACGGATGGGATGACGTTTGGGCTTTAGACCCCAGCTGGCAAAAAGCTGCCGAGGATTTGAAAAGACGGGGACTAGTTGGTGCGTTTGGTATAAGTATCGATAGATGGGAGCCGGAGAACGCAATCAAAGCAATCAAAACCGGCGCGGTGGATTCTTTGCAAGTGATCTATAACATTTTTGACCAAGCTCCCGAGGACAAATTATTCCCGGTCTGCCGCAAATATAATGTGGCTGTTATCGCCCGCGTGCCGCTTGACGAAGGCACGTTAACCGGTACTTTGACCTTAAAAAGTAAATGGCCGGAAGGGGATTGGCGCAATAAATATTTCAATAAAGAAACCTTAAAAGCAAGCGTTGAACACGCGGGGAAATTGAAGAAAGTTTTACCAAAAGGTATGGCGATGTCGGAACTTGCTTTGAGGTTTATTCTCTCAAACCGCGATGTTAGCACTACAATTCCTGGGATGCGCAAGAGAAGACATGTCGAAGAAAATGCTGGAGCAGGTGAGAAAGGAAAACTTGCGAAGCAATTAATTAAAAAACTAAGAAGCCATCGTTGGGATCGCAGACCAACTCCTTCAGCCGGTTAGCGTTTTTTTGTAATACGGGCTTTCGGTTTTGGAAATCGTTCTCACATTCTCTCTAAATTACTTTGTTATATTAATAATTTCCACACATTTATCCTGCACATGTATGTATTGGTTGTTGGTCAGTAAAATGAATGGGCCTTGGCCTTTCTTGTAAACCGTTTTAAGCCTTGTCTTTAGATACCGATCTTTGAAGTCAGGGTCTCCCCAATGAGGCATAATTGTAAAATTTACAAAACCATAGCCATTGCGGTTTTTTAGCTTTAAATTTTTGTCGGCTAAATAACCAGGAACCATCTCGCCGGCAATGATTGAACCGGCACTAGTGCCAATATATGTTTTTCCTCTTTTTAGAACTAAATCTTTGACAAGCGAGGCAAATCCCGATTTCTGGGATTGTTCAAGAAGATAAAAAGTGTCTCCGCCGGACAGATAAATGTAGTCAAAGCTGGCAAGGTCTTTTTCAAGTTGGCTCTTTTTCTTACCAGCAAGTGTGTAATCGGTAATATTAAATCCTGCTTTGACCAATGCTCGCCTGTCCTTTTTGAGCCAATTCTTGTTTCCTGTTACAACTTCTGCCGCAGTATCTATAAAAACAAGTTTATTGCCCTTAGAAAGATTAACCCGTTTAGCAATATCGTGAGCTACACCATGAACTGCTGATGTTAAAAACAGTCTTTTCATATTTGAAGTATAGCAGGTTGGGGGAAAACTGGACTTATATAAATAAGATGAGGCAAGCTTAATTATTTATATTGCTGATTGGCGACATAATAGTCAAGCAATCTTCGGATCATTGCCTGATATGAAGCGTTGTGTTTTTTGGCTGCCTTTTTAAAGAAATCAATACTGTGTCTCGTTAGGGTTAGAGTAACTCTTTTTTTCTTCTCACGCAAAACAAGATTTTCTGGTCGTGGCAGGAAATCGCTAACCACCCGAGCTTCTATAGATTCGTTGCTATATTTTATTTTGCTTTTCATATATCTTTTTTCCTTTTCTCCAAAAACCTGCCCCGATTATTCGGATACGATCGTTTCTGTACGTAAAACGGACTGTTAAAATACCTCCTTTCACTTTCCCAAAACAATAGTAACGTTTTTCGGGTCTGCTATGTGCTAAATCTTTTGCTATTACACGCTTTCGGAATAAAAACGCATATTGCGCTTCTGTAAAAACAACCCCGTGTTTCTTTTTGTTTTTCCTGTTTTTGTCTTCGTTCCACTCAAAGTTTGTATGCATAAGTATATTACCATATTAGCATATAAATTACTACATTTAAATTAAATATTTTCTTGACTCCTCAAGAAAAACAGTATCTCGTGGAACAATATAAGCGCTTCCTTCAATTGAAGTGGCAACATTTTTAGAAATAGCTTGTAAGGCGTCTTCGAGACTTAACCAAACAGGTTCAAAGTTACCTTCAACTTCTTCATCTGTAAAACTAGGGTTACCTTTATTGCCTTTCAGTTTGGCCAAGTAACAGTAAGAGATTTGTTTAAGTTTGAATATTTTTCTATATTCGACGATGGAGCCTATTTCGTCAAGGATTTCAATTTCAGACCCGACTTCCTCTTGACACTCTCGTTTCAAGGCTCGCTTTTTATCCTCGCCTTTTTCAATGCCACCGCCGGGCAATTTATAATATTTGCTTTTAACTACGTGTAAGAGCGCTATTTTTCCGTCGTTGTCAAAGACTATGGCCCGCACCGCCTCACGGGTAGGATAGCTCTTGACCTCTTTCTTAGTGACTTTTTCAGGATTGATAACCAGAAGCTGTTTCATTAGCTACTCCTTGACTGCTACCATACTAATTTCCACTTTTGCCCCAAGAGGTAGTTCTTTGACGCAAACCGTTTCGCGGGCGGGGTATGGATCGGATAAATAGCTGCCATAGACCTCATTCACTTTCCCGTAAATAGACATGTCTGTTACATAAATTGTTGTTTTGACGACATTTGCAAAAGAAGTTCCGGCTTCTGTTAAAATAGCTTGCAGATTTTTCATTATCTGATGGACTTGTTCTTCGATGGTTCCCTCGAGTGGCGTGCCGTCGGGAGTTAAATGAAATTGCCCTGCTGTAAAAACAAAATTGTTTGCAATTATGGCTTGGGAGAATGGGGTAGTCTTCGGCGGCGGCGCACCCTTCGTCTCAACCTTTGTTTTCATTTTTTAACTATAACATTTTAGGCCAAATTTCTGGGAGTATTCTATTAATTTCAATCTAACTGTTTAAGGAATTTCATTCTGTGGTGCCGAGTCATTCTTCCTTCAAAACCCATGTCTAGATTGATGTTTACTCCGGAAATTACTCCCAACCTAGCTCTGACTAAAGCTATAAAGCCATTCGTTTCTATAAGGCGATAAGGTTTTACTTTTCCTTGAAACGTTTCTGTTATTAATTTTTCTATCTCATCACCATGAAGAAATGTATCTAGGTCGATTTGGAAATGGGGAAGCCAGTAATTTTTCCACTTGTCATCTGTTTTTTCCAGCAGTACCAATTCGACCAACGGATCCGACGAATTTTTTCGATCAACTTTTCTTTTTCGTCCGCTATGGATTTCACTTGATAGCAAAACCCCAGGTGATTTAACCTTTGGAATAAATTACCTGAAACTAGATGGTTAACAAGTTTTCCGACTTGCTGATAGGGGACGAAGCTGTCTTTTAGTGGACTTGGAGTACTGAAGAGGTTATTCGCAATAGCAATCCCTGGAATTTCCATGCCTGTGGTTGAGATGTTCAACAGTGGCTTTCCACCGGAACCTATTATAGTTATAAACATCAAACAAAAGGGTGGTTTTTAGAGTTTGCCTTGCTTTACTAATTCTATTGACGAAGGGCCGGTTTGGATTTTCAGGGTGACTTCGTTTTTAAGTTCTATTGTAGTCGCGCCGCTTACAGAGAAGTGCTCTTCTTTGTTTGTCGAGTATTATTGCAAACACACCAATTTTGAAAGTCATCGGATTATTATTTGCGATTATAGCCCCTTTTTTATCTTTTGACTATTTTAAACGCGGGAGAAGATTTTTGTATATTGTTACTTTTTGAGACTTGCTCATTAGGGCATAACGCGGGGATGGAGATGGGAGAGTAATGAGTTCAATTTTGGGAAATTTTAGAATAAGATCTTTAAATTCTTTTTTGAATAACTTTTCGACGAATCTGCTGGTGAAATAAATTGAGGTGATTTTGTTTTTTTTCACAATCTCGGCAATTGCTTGGGTGTTAAAAACCAGGCATTTAAGGTTCATGTCCGAATTACTGTTATTTTCCCGATCGCATTCCAGAATGATATCGGTAATAGCCAAGCCTAGTCTGGTGAACAGATGTTGCTGGGCTTTTTTTGTTCGGAGATTTATGCCGTATACCTCCTCGAGTATCGGCCAGAATAGATTTCTGCCATTTGCGTAGAACCACTCATAACCATCTGCTGGTTTAGCGACAAAACTGCCAAGAAGCAAATACTTGGACTTTACCAGGACAAAATTCCCGAATGGGTGTTTTTCAATCATGAGCTGTTTTACAACGGTTTACCCGCAGCAGACTCGGCTAATAATGCTATGGTGGCTACAAATTCACCTTTTCCTGCTTCGTAGTCGTGTTGTCGACCGTAGGCATCGCTCATTACGCAGTGCGTGTCCAGAACTTGCCACGTTGTCATTTGTGGGTGTTGTTGAAGATGCTCCGATGCTGGACAAAAATTTAAAGAGCAAACGGTACTTTTGGTGTCATTTTGAAAACACGGTGTTGGCCCATGGGTTTGCTGTAAACAAATTTTCTCCTTCTTCATGATAAGTAAGTATGAATTGTAGCAGAATCCCAGGATTTTTTGTATGGAGTGATTGACTTTGGTACTCTGAAGGTCAAATTACAAATCGTAGAAAAAAGTTAGCGCATCATATGTTATCCCAAGTAATGCAAATATCAATCAAGGACTTCTTTTAAGGCTCATTAGCTAACCTGGCGGATTTTGGCGCATCGATTTTTATGATAGACTCTAAATGTATTTGACGCGGAGAATATTTTTGATACATGGTTGGGGAGGAAGTCCGAAAAATGACTGGTTTCCTTGGGCTAAAGAAGAACTTTCTAAAAGTGGTTTTGATGTAATTGTGCCCGAAATGCCGGAAACAAATCACCCTAAAATTGGCTTATGGACCAACAAATTAAAAATGGTTGTCGGGAAACCAAAAAGAGATGATATTTTTGTTGGCCATAGTGTTGGTTGCCAAGCTATCTTGAGATATTTGGAAACCATTTCAGATAATGTCGATAAAGTAGTTTTGATTGCACCTTGGTGGTATTTAACGTTGGATAAAAATGAAGAACAGTCAGACGCTGATCCTTGGCTAAAAGCAGATGTAGACTTTGATAAAGTTAAATCAAAGGCTAATAAATTTATTGCCGTTTTTTCTGACGATGATCTATATGTACCGCTTCAGGAAAATGGTGAATTTTTTAAAGAGAAAATAAACCCCGAAATTTTAGTCGAAAACAAAATGGGTCACTTTACAGAAAGTGATGGTGTCAATAAAATTCCATTCCTTACAAAACTAGTAAAACAATCTTTTAATTAACGAAAGTGAGCGCGACACCTTTTTTGTCTGCCCTGCCTGTCCTGCCGATTCTGTGAATGTAGGCTTCGTAAGAATCGGGTAAATCGTAATTAATAACGTGGCTGACGTTGGGTATGTCTAATCCGCGGGAAGCCACGTCGGTTGCTATGAGTATACGAATAATATTAGCCTTGAATCTTTCTAGAGTTCTGGCTCTTTGACTTTGTTTTTTATTTCCATGAATGGCATCTGCCTTAAAACCTCTTTTGACAAGTTCATTGGAAAGCCTTTGTACGCCGTGTTTTGTTCTTCCAAAGACGAGGACTTTTTCATACTCGGGGTTACTAAGCAGTTGGTGAAGTTTATTCACTTTAATGCTGGAATTAGAGACCCTAATAATACTTTGGGTAATGTTTTCTATGGTGTCCTTTGTTTTGACAGATACCGTAAAAGGTTTATGGACGAAACTTTGCAAAATTCCGTTTACTTTTTGGCTGATTGTTGCCGAGAAAAAAAGTGACTGGCGGACTTTAGGAAGAAGTGAAACTATGTACTTTATGTCTTTGATAAACCCGATATCAACCATTCTATCCGTTTCGTCGAGTACAACAACTCCAAAATATGACAGGTTGAGAGAGTGAGTTCTAAGCAGGTCTTGGATTCTTCCCGGGGTCCCGATTACAAAATTTGGGTTTCTCCTCAAGTCTCTGATTTGCCTTCTAATATTTGCTCCGCCAATACACAAGGCATAATGAATTCCAAGACCTTTTGAAAAGTCAAGAAATTCATCTCTAATTTGAGTAGCTAGCTCGCGAGTGGGGGTAAGGATTAATACCTTCTGACTCCTGTTTTTAAAAACTTTATCTATTAAGGGAATTAAAAATGCTGCCGTTTTTCCGGTTCCGGTATTTGCAATTCCAATAATGTCTTTTCCTGCCAGGATTGAAGGGATTGCTTGATCTTGAATAGGGGTCGGGGTTGTGTATCCCTTTTGCAATATGTTTTCTCTTATTCTATCCGAGATCTGAAAATCGGCAAATGTGTGGGATACAACCTGCTCTTCAGTTATCTGATTCTGGTGGGTTGCGTTAATGATATTTGAAGGGTCAAAAGATTTAATAGTTCTGTATCCACTACGGAAAGCGCCTCTTCTTTGTTTGTTATTAAACTTTCTATACATAGGTTACGCTTCGGATTAAAGAAATAAAACTGCCTAAATTAAGAAAGATATAAAGTTGCGGAGAAAAGATACAAAAAAGTAGTTAACAAAATTGGAGTATCTTTATCTGGCGAAACTCAAAATAAACTTACAATTTAAGCAGATCTATGACTTCAACCTGCTGACTTGGAAGTAAGTGTATCACTAAATAACAGAGATGTCAAATGACTATAGGGTTTTTGTGATATTTAAGTGAGAGCTTTGGTGAGTGCCTCACGGATGTTTTTCCCGCCAAACCACCCTCCGAGGTAGACGGTTGCGTGTTTGTTTCTGTTCCAGTCACGAAGGTAATATTTATCGATGCGCCCGCCCCTTTTTAAAAATGTTTGAATCAGCTCGTCCAACGAAAGTTTAGTATTAATAATTCATTCTACACTTAAAAAGGGGCTTTGTCAGCTGCAGTTTGTTTGTTGCTTTTTTCCAAAGCTTTTTCAACAGCTGCTTCGGCCAAAAGTTGTGACACAGCTTCGGATTCGTAATTGGTGGGTTTTAAGAAAGCTCGAAGCCCTCGAGAAGTTTTTTGTTGCCCTCGATTTGATATTTAAGTAGATCCGAATATGCGCCTTTTTGCCTTGCCAGTTCTTTTGGCGTGCCCGATTGAGTAATTTTGCCGTTGTCGATGACTATGACGTGGTCGACGTTTTGCAGTGTTGAGAATCTGTGGGCGATAATGATAACCAGCTTGTCTTGCATCAGTTTTTCCAATGCACCCTGGACTTCCATCTCACTTTTGGCGTCCAAACTGCTTGTCGCCTCATCTAAAATCAGTATTGGGGCATTTTTAAGAATTGCCCGGGCAATCTGGATTCGCTGCTTTTGGCCGCCGGAAAGCTTTACCCCGCGCTCTCCTATTTCGGTGTCGATTCCCTTGGGAAGTTTTTCGGCAAAACCTAAAGCATTTGCCGCCTTGAGAGCTGCTATAATTTCTTTGTCCGAAGCCGGTGTTCCGTAAGCGACGTTTTCGCGCACACTTGTTGAGAAAAGTTCATTTTCCTGAAAAACCAAAGCGATGTTTTGCCTTACCTGGCTAAATTCCAAATTTTTATAACTTTTGCCACCGATATAAATATTGCCGCGCCTAGGTTCGTAAAGCTTTAAAATTAAATTGGTTATTGTTGTTTTGCCGGAACCCGAGTGGCCAACCAGTGCCACCTTTCGCTTGGCTGGAATTGTAAAAGAGACGTCAGTTAAGACTTTGCCGGAATCTTTGTAGCTAAACGACACGTTCCTAAATTCCAAAGAATGATTGGTAAGTTTTTTATAATTAGTCTTTTTGTCTGTCATTTCGCTCCCGGGAAGCTCCAGTATTTCGAAAAATTCTTTGGAGCCGCTTTCGGCATTTTGCAGTTGGGTCAAAATGAATGACATGGCGAACAAGGGCCTTCTGGCTTGGATAACCAATTGAATTATGAGCACCATTTCACCAATGGTTATGGCACCTTCAAAAGTTTGGTAAAAAACAACGACGTTTATCCCCAAAAGAATGATAACCAAACTTAAGTTTCGGGCAAAATCTATCAAATGATAGGTTTGGCTTTGACCGGCGTAAATTTCATTTACCTTAGCTAGTCTCTTGGACACAAAATTATACTCTTTGGTCTCGGTCAGAAAGCCTTTGACTATCTTTATATTGCCTACCACCTCTTGGATACGGCCTCTTAATCGGTCTTCAAGCTTGTTTTTCTTGACTTCTTCCCGGCCCCACCTTAGCGACGAATAGTAAGAAAGTGCCAGGTAGATTGGGAAAAGCATGAATACAAAGCCGGCAATGGGCAAGCTGTAGCGCGCCAGAATGAGTACGGTGAAAATGCTTTGCAAAAATGAAGGGAGGATAAAATTTGTTGCTGCATTGGTGAAATTTTGAATCGTAGAAATACCCCGACTTAATTGATTAACAATTTTGCCCGACATTTCGGAGTCAAAATATGTTTGGGGTAGAAACAAAACTTTGTTGTAAAACTTTTCGGTTAAAAGTTTTCTCTGAAGCCCTGCAAAGTGGTCACCCAACCGGTCCGAAATTCCCGAAACGACAATGCCGATAAAATTTAGGGCAAACATCAATGCTATTAAAAATGTCAACGTCTGCTGACTACCGCTTTCTTGGGCGACAATTTCGTCGACAATCGATTTGGAAACGACTGGTGTGGTCAGCTCTAAAAGAGCCGAAGCGACAATTAGAAGCGTGATAATTGCCAGGATTTTATAGAGCGGTCTGGAGACTTTTACAATTTTAAGTATATTTTTCACCCTGATATTTTAACTCCAAACACACTTTTACAAAAGAGAAATTTTAACCAATTTCCAGAATCAATTTTTCCTGCAACAAAAGATCGTTTAAGTGACTTTAAATTCTAACCATGTGGTTAGGCTGAGCGGGCCAGTCTAGGACCTTCTTGTTCTTATATTATTACGTTATAGGGAGTTGGGAGTTTAAAAAGAAAACTTCCGTAATTTATCAAGTGTCCCAGATTATTTTTAATTGCCCATTTAGTACATATCTTTCGATTATAAAGTTGTCCCTTTGAGGTTAACCTATTCTTTTTCCAATAAGATTCATGTATTTGATGATAACTAAGCCATTTTATTGGTTCCGGTAAGCCAGATTTTAGCATTGCCGCCATAACACAGGCATCCCAGGCCTCAAAACCAATTAATGCGTCGGGTAAATTTCCTTTGTGGTTATTCCACCACCTTCGGGTGAAAAAGAAGACATCTGAACCAGCAGACCAACGACCTAGAGGTAGCTTATCTCTCAGTTGATCTCTGGTAATAGTATTTTTAGGAAGGTCCTTTTTTGAAAAATCTACTCTATGAGAATACCCACACTCCCATTTTTTCAGAGAGTCTCTAATAAAATTTGACGCGTTAGTTACAAATGAGATGTCGGAATTTGTATATAAGAATAAATCACAATCAGGATAGGCTGAAAGGCCGTAGTCAACGACATCTTTTAAAAATGGCATAGTTTTCTTCTCGCCCAAGCTTAAAGAATTTCTTTGTCCATTTTCTAAACTAAACTCTGCAATTAAAAACCCATATTTATCGTTGTTGTAAAATTCCTGCCATGTTCTTTTTGCTCTTATCATCCTGTCCGTGGTTAAATTGTTTGCTTTCCACCAGTTGTAGATATGAACTATCTTCTTATTCATAGAGAAATTTGTGAAATTATACACCGGACAAGCTAATAAAATGCTGAGCAGGCCAGTCTAGGACCCAATTGTCCCATAATCGCTATTCCAGCTCAAACCATAATGGACTCTTTTTTGGATTACCGTTGTAGTAATTAACTGTTATCTCATCATCTTTCTTAATATTTTTTAAAGCAACAAAATCAATTATCATATCTTTTTGTTTTATCTTGAATCTTGCGTTTCGTTTATATGTATGGTTATATATTGATCCAAAACCCAAGGCAATTGCTGATCGTTCCTTATTTCTGCCAAAATAAAAGAAATAAGTAACAAGAATACTCTCTCTTAAATTAGATGTGTCGTATTTTGGAACTTCAATAACAGGGCATCTTTCAATAATTTCGTCTTTTTTAATATCATGCCTGGCAAAAACACCTCGGCCTGCATTATGAATTTTTGATTTACTAATATACACATTGTCAGAAGCGGGAAAATTTTTCATGATGTGATTATAACAAAGTTGATGTTGTCTTTGAGAAGAGAGCTGCCCAGCCACGATTCGAACGTGGATTAGATGGTTCAGAGCCATCTGGCCTACCGTTAGCCGACCGGGCAATAATGCCTTTGCAAGTATATCAAAATTATGGCCGGAATCACACGATGGAGATTGAAGCTTCTTGTTCAAGGACTTGTAAACTTCCCACGACAATTTTCTTATGCGAGCGGGCTATAACTTTCTTTCTTGCCAATTTCTCCATGGCAAGACTTACGGTTTCTCTGGTAATCCCCGCTAAGTCCGCGATATCCTGGTGGGTGAGTGAAAGATCGATTAAAACGCTGCCATCTTTAAAACGCTTGCCAAACCTTTTTGCAGAAATAAGAATAGCCGAGGCAACTCTGTTATACGAACTTCCGTAAAGGAGTTGCGAAACATTGGTAAGCAGGCCATCCAACCCTACCAGAATGCGTTTTGTCAGATCAAATAATACGCTTGGATCTTCTTTTACAAACCTTAGCACTTTTTCTTTCGGGACACGGTAAATATTAGCGGTGGATATTGTCTGGTAGAAATAGGTATTTTTAGCCTCACCCAAGGCCCACATCATTGGAAAAAATGACCCGTGTTTGAATATATTTAACGTAAGCTCCGAACCATTTTTGAAAATTGAATTCATTTTTACATACCCTTTGCTCAAATAGTAAACGCCATTGGGTTCATCCCCGGCGTTAATTAAGATTTCTCCACGCTTACATTTCAAAAAGGTGCCGTGTGAGAAGAAATCTGAAATTTTTCTATCAATAACTTTCCCCATTGTTGTTAGAATTCTTACAGAATTAAACCCTTAGGTATTCTAAAATGCTTATTCTGTTTCCGAAAGGGGGTGATTAAAATGATTAAAGGAATTGAGAGCGTGACGTTGTTTAGCGAAAACGCTAAAAAGTTGGCTGATTTTTATAGCAAGAAAGTCGGTTTAAAAGTATCGATGGAAGCCGAGATGGGTGACAAAGGCGAAAAACTTTTTGGATTTGAGTTTGCAAGTAGCAGTGGCTTCTACGTCGTTGACCACTCAAGAGTCAGGGGTAAAAACAAAAATCCGGAAAGAATGATTGTCAACTTTGAGGTCGATGATATTAAAAAAGAAGTTAAAAAACTTTACAAGGCAAAGGTCAAAAAGATTCAAGAGATTTACCATATAGAGAGTTATGGCTGGATCGCCACTTTTGAAGATGTTGATGGAAATTATTTCCAGCTAGTTCAAATAAGACCCAGTTAGTAATTCGCTCGGGGAAGTTGGTGTGGGGGTGGGCGTGAATGAATAAGTAAAATAAATAAACTGTAATTTCAGTATATTACCAAAAAGGTACGCTTTCAACAGAGGTTGAGTTGTCTACTATCTCAATATTTAATATTTTCGCTTCCTCGGTTAAATATTCTTGAATCATTCTTGCTGACTTAAATTCGCTACTTTTTAAATCTAGAAGTCTATCTACATGATAAAGGAATTGTATTCGGTGTCTTTTTTCATTAGCGGTGGTTAGCAGAATAGGCCTACCTAATCGTTTTAATGAATATGGATCCAAGAATGCGCCTTCGAAAATTGCGGCTGTATACTTTTTAGCCTCGTCTGCTACTGCTTTTCTTAAAGCTAATCTAACTGCAATTAACCCCTTAATGGTGTTTTCTTTATTTAGGCCGCCGAATTTACAATATGCTTTGCAGGTTCCCAAATAAAGAAACGGGAACCGGTCTTTTGTTTTTCCTTTCCTTGCCTTTCTTTTTATTCTGTCCATTTCTACAACGGGCATGTTAAAGTTTTTCCCAAAGATTTTTGATAAACGTGTTTTACCAACTCCCGGGACGCCGTATATAAATATCCTTTCAGTCATAGTTGAATTATATTAGAATTTAATACGTGGTGCAGAAAATTACAGGGCCGGTATTGATGGTGGGAGTATATTTCGCTTTTGTTATTGCTGGCTATATACTTTACGACTCCGGGGAGCTTGATGGCTTAGTTGTTTGGGCAAGACAGAATTTGGTTGTCTATTTTATCTTTCTGGTGGCCGTAAAAACGATGGGTTTGATTTTCCCGCCGATTCCGGGTGGGCTTGTTACATGGGGATCTATTGTAATAATCGGTTGGCAGATGGCATTTGCGGCTGATTTCATCGGAGCAATGATTGGTGCCATAGCAAACTACTACATGGGTAAAAAATGGGGAGTGACTATTGTTAAGAAAATTTTCGGAGACACAATATCAAATAAGATATCAAAGTTAAAAATTAGAAAGGGAAGGGAGGTTGAGTCCGTGGCCGTTTTTAAAATTGCCGGCGGTGGAACTATTGTAGAGGCGATATCTTTTTTTGCAGGAATTATTGATCTAAACCTAAAACAGTTTCTGGCCGGAAGCGCAATCGCAAGCTTGGTAATCGGGTTGCCGACTTACATCCTGACAGACAACTTACTGAGTTCCAGAAATATAGCTTTGAACCTGGCCGCAATTGTTGCCGGGTTTCTTGTTTTATATAAAGTGAAAGGACGGTATTTTGAATAGTTACCGAAATCAGATTTACACACGATATATAACTATCTAAATGAAGCCCGCTTGGTTCGAAGGTTATATTGGCTTTGATTGAATGCAAAAAGCAAATATCGATTTATCAGGACTGGACTTGGTGGAACTGAGGAATACACTAAAGAGTATAGGGGTGGTACGTTTTACTTCTGAAAAAGGTTATCATAAAACACAACCCTAGGTGAAAAACCTAAATGACGGGAGTTAGGTCCTCAGCTTATTTTTTGACGAATAAAATCGCGTTGGGCAAGTCGCGGCCGGGGCCGACTTTGTAACCGCCGGACCAAAGGGCGGTCGACCCACCGTCGTCTAAATTAAGCGCATTTTCCATTCCCAATACTTTCATAACACGGGCGCTCTCGGCGACTGTGGCACTGTGAACAACGCCTATATAAATAGTATTACCCTTATTGGCCACGAAACTTCGTGAACCCTTACTTCCCTTTTTAGGGTCATCGTCCCCGCCAAATGTGACATTCCCTCCTGAGACTAAAAGCGGATAATTGGACAAGACCCCGTCGACACCCGTGTCCCGGCCCCACTGGCTTGCGCCTGACACAAACCTGACGTATCCACCCCCGAAAATTACCGCGGGATTATTGCTGTAGACATTGTTTGCTGAATTAAAGTAATACTTATTCTTATTCATAACGAGTAGGTCGAAGGTATTGGTTTTGCCGGCGCATGACGGATAGCTTGCCGGACAAAAATATGTTCCGTTGACTCCGGCAAATGCACCGTTGCGCGAGACATATGTTGCCAGCGGGAGTACAGGGCAGTTGTCCGGGCAATCGGAGTCCGACGCAGTATCGACGACCACTCTGGTAGAGCCGATATCTGTTGCGATAAGAGATACCATAAAAGTTCCAGCATCGGTTGAAACTTGCTGGCGGCTATATCCGGCACCCGGTGGGCTATTATTTTCGGGAACATTTGCAGGTATTGTGAAACTGGCCGCAATTTTTGCGTTTTCATCGCTTATACTTTTAGTCAAGTCGGAAAGTTTTTTATCCGCGTCGTTATAATTTTGCTTAGAAAGAAGGGCTAAGACTTCTGAGAAATCTTTATCCATGTCCGTTGTCTTGGTTGTTTTAGCCTTGAGGTCAAGCAAATCTTCGTAGACCGAAACCGCTTTTTTGTAAGTAGTTTCTATACTAGTTATTTTCGACTCAAGGTCTTTGTTTATCTTTATTTGATCCTGGTTTTTCAAATTCTCCAGTTCCTTGCCGATTTTTTCCAATTCGACCAGATTTTGATCCTTTTGATTAGTAAGATTTTGAATAATGTTTTGTAGGGATGCTATTTTAGTGTTTGAGAGGGAGTAACCCGCGACGACGAAAACTACCAAAACAATTATTATCGGCAAGTGTTTATCGGGCTTGATGCTTTTACGAAGATTTAGCCCGGGCAGTTTTATTTTCATTGTCTAACTTTATCAAAGTGGAGTTGTGCAGGTCAATTAAGGTATGCTAGACTTTTTTAACCACTTATTATGAACGATAATTCACAGACTAGTCAGACCTCTTCCCAGGAACCGGCGGTTGCAGCGGGGCCTCCGCCTGCGGGTGATCCTAATTTGGAAAATTTGTCCAAAGGTGTCCCTCCGGATATGAAGCTTGATCAGGTTCCCCCGGATTTGCAGGAAAGCCCACAAGTTGTCCAGACGACTACCTCCACGGATGAACTGATCCCTGAGCGCCAGGAACTTAGAAAAAGCAAAAAAGGTCTAAAGCTTTTCTTAGCCCTCCTTCTATTGTTTTTGCTGGTTTTTGGTATTGGAGGGGGGGTGTTTTACGCTGTTGCCTATGAAAAGATAGACATAGGGAACAAAGATCTGCAAAGGTCAGTTGCATATTTTGTGCAAGATTTACCTTTTACTCCCAAAACTCCTAAATACGTTTTAGAAAAGGCGTATTTGGTACAAAAAGATGTTCAGTCGGTAAGCTTTGACGCATCGGTAGCTTTAAGCTCCGGTAGTTTATCTATACTTGGCCTTGGGAATTTCGATATGCAGTTTGTGGGGGATATTGATTATCTTGATCTGGAAAATCTGAAGGCAAAAATGAATGTCTCCGTGGTTAAAGAATTTGATATGGATATTGTGACTGTTGGCGACAAAGCATATTTGCGTGTGAATAAAGTTCCGTCTTTGGTTTTGAGTTTTGTTGGAATTTCAAGTGACAAAATCAGCCCCTTTTTGGGTACGTGGGTGGCTTTGGAGCAGGAAGACTTGTATGGTTCCGGCACGGTCCAAAATCCGACTCCGTCATCTGGCATGACCGGGGACGAGTTGGCAAAAAGCCTTGAGTTGGCGCTTGAAGAAAAGGTGCTGGCAGCGATGGAAATGACAGAAGAACTACTTGACGGCAAGAAGTCATACAAGTTTCATTTTTCGCCAAGCGCCGATTTGCTTGATTACATTATGAAAAGGGCAGGCGATATCAATAACCAGGACAGTAGTTACTCGGGTGATTATAAGGCCTCCGATTACTATAAAGATTTGAGCCTTGATGTTTGGGTTGATGCAAACACCTATTATACGACCAAAGTATCTGTTTCGATTGTTTTGGATAGCGGATCTAGCCTCCCGGGTGGTAGTGCATTTTTAGACGACCCGCTTTCAATGCTAGGTTCATCCCAACAATTTGACATCGCCTTTGTTATGAAGTTAAGCAATCACGGCAACGTTCCTGAAATAGTTGCACCGGCGGATGCAAAGTCTGTAGAACAATTTAGCAAAGAGCTTGAGGCCGCATTTATGAGTGAACTCGGCTCTATCGGTGTTGACGAGTTTGGTAACGATTTTCTTTCAATCTGAAGTAAACTTCCTGTTTTTATTGTTATAATTGTCTTAATGGATTCAAATTACGGCGGTGTTGTTTGGACAAAGCACGTACTACAAAGGTTGGCGGAGCGGGGGATGAAGCAAGGTGATGTTTGGGCTACATGGAGCCGGCCCCAAAACAACCGGTTTTCGCAGGTGCGAGGTGGATGGGTTTTTGACAGAATTTGGGGAAATCAAAAAATCGAAGTCGTAGCCAAAAAAAATGCTAAGGACAGGTGGGTAATTCTTTCCGCTTGGTCCAAACCGGTTCATAAAAAGCAACAAAAACAAAACATTCCGGTTTTGTTTAATTTCGTTAAAAAGCTATTTCGCAAATGAAGCATAAAGAAGAAAATCTGGCTAAAATACTTAAAGACTTTAATACAAGATTAGTGGGAGATGAGGAAACTAAAAAAATTATTTGCGCAACCCTACTTGTATTTCCAAAAGAAGTGATCGATTTCGTTGTAAAAAATGTCTGGTTCGTGTCCGCTTTTGATGACGCTTGGTCGTTTACACTGGACTCGGAAGAATTATGCGGAAGGACAATAGTCTTTTTGAGCGACGATTTACTTCGTCAGAGTAAGGACAGGGTTACTTATTCCGTTGCCCATGAAATTGCCCATATAATGCTCGGCCACAAAAATCCATATAATGCAAAGTTGCCTCAAACAACCGAAAAGAAGTTTGAAACGGGGGCGGACGAGTTTGCGAAGTATTATTTGGATTTATCTAAAATTAGTTGACTTGCGCAATTAATTCTTTTTCTTTGTCGCCAATTATTTCAGAGATGTTTTTTGTCGATTTTGTCAAAACGCTATTTTTTAAACTGCTAAAGTTGTCCAAGATGCCGGTGTTTTTGATCGGTTGACCTTTTGTTTTAGGTAAATTTGATATCAGGTCAAAAAACTTAAAGTAGTCTCCTGAAGCAGGATTTTTGAATGAAAAACCATTAAATGGTTCTTGCAGGTAATCCAGGACAAATGGTGTAACGGCGACAAGGTTACTTTTGTTCCACACTTTAGTGAACGCGGTCAAATAATTTGATACGATAGTTTCTTCGCTGTTTGAATTTGTCGACCAGCCTGTTTCTGTAATAAAAACCGGTATGTTTTCGTTTATGCCGTAGCTTGCGAGCAACTCAATCTCGCGTTCCCAGCTTGCGACTGTTCCCAGCCCAGTGTCATATGGACTGCCGGAAAATCCCGGATTTGGATAGGAATGAGAATTCCATCCGTCGATGTAGGAAAGTAAGTCCGGCATGTAAGAAAACATACCTTCTACAAACTCTTTGAAGCTGGTTGTAGTCTTGGTATTTGTCGAAGATGGGTCAATGGCTGCAGGAAGAATGAAAAAGTCGTCGGACTTGCTTTTAAAGGTCAGTGAATATGTTTTAAGGATATTTGCGTATTGCTGAGAATTGATGTCGCCTCCCCATTCGGCCGCGTGATTTGGTTCATTAAAAATAACTACGTATCTATTGCTTATTGGCCAATTTAAGTTATTAAAAAAAACCGCCCAGTTTTCCGCCTCTTGAGGTGTAGGGGCTTTCCAGTTTGGCCCGTAGATTTTAGTGGCAATTCGCACAATCGGAATAAGTTTAAGGTCGGTGAGCAGGTCAAAAAATTTTTGCCAGCGAAGGCTGTCTCGTTCGTCTTCGCGAATGACAAAGGTAACATAACCCCACTGTCCGCGGCCCCCGTTAACTAATTTTGCCGCGTCTTCTAAATCGGATTCATCGCTGATGTGGATTCCAAAATGGTTGTTGTCAAAGTCTGTTGGTACATAGGCCGAATAGACAGAACCCGGCAGTAAAAAAATGAGCAAGATAAGTACTGCAAAAGCTAATAATGCATTTTTCATCGCAAACTATTATACCCAAAATACTTTAGTTTGCATCTAAAATAATATTTTGGGGGATCAAAATCACTTGCGAGCTTGCCTGCGCAAGCAGGGATTGCAAATTCGAGTAAGTGGAGTTTATAGTATTAATATCAAGTGTATGAACAAACAAATTGTAATCGTGATTTTGTTAATAGTTGGTTTAGTGACTTTTGCATTGATCGGGCTCGGAAAATTTATCGACCTCAATTTAGCTGATCTTGGAGTGTCAGATATCCAAACCAGAAAACTTGCGGCCAGTGACGTGAATATTGTGCGGCTGATTAGTTGTCAGAAAGGTAAAATTTCCTTTCTGCCAAGTATCGGCGGGTCAATTGAATTTGATCCGGATACTTTTAGGGCAACCAAAGGCGAAACCATTTCGATAGTCAACCGTGACAGCCTAGCGCATGAGATTGGTGTGTCCAGTACACACATTATCTTAAATGTTAACCCTGCCGAGTATGTTGAAATCGACACAAGTTTGCTTGCGGTTCCTGGTCCTTGGGGTATAACTTGCGACGGGATTAACCTGGGTGACAAGGGGCCGCTACTTTATCTCCTTGAGCCTTTTTAAAAATGTTACTTAATTTTGACATTGTCGAACTGATCAAAACTTGGGGTTACATAGGTTTGTTTTTTATTGTTTTCGCCGAGTCGGGTCTTTTTTTTGGTTTTTTTCTACCTGGCGATAGCCTGCTTTTCACTGCAGGTTTTTTAGCATCGCAGAATTTTTTGAACATAGTGGTCTTAGTCCCTCTATTGATTATTGCTGCGATTTCTGGCGATAGTGTCGGCTATTGGATGGGGAGAAGGTTTGGCAACTGGCTGATGAGGCAAAAGGAAACTTTCTTTTTTCAGAAAAAATATATGACTCGCGCCCAGGAGTTTTATGATAAACACGGAGGAAAGACGATAGTGATGGCCAGATTCGTTCCGGCAGTTAGGACTTTTGCGCCAGTTGTCGCCGGAATGGCTAAGATGCACTACAGGACCTTTTTGAGTTTCAACATTTTTGGCGGAATTTTCTGGTCTGCCGGCATGCTCCTTTTAGGCTACTTTCTGGGTAGTCTCATTCCTGATATAGATAAATATCTATTGCCGATAGTTGGCGTGATAATTATTGTTTCTGTACTTCCGGGAGTAATTCATTTCATTAAAGAAAGTAAAAAGAAGTAATTGACATGCCAAAATTTGTCTGTAGAATTGATTGTTATTAGATAATGAAATTTTGGAAATTTTTCCTAGCTGCCAACTTAGTCTTAAGCCAAATTCTAAGCCTCTTGATATATGCGAGTCCGGCTAAAGCAACCCCTCCGACCGACTTTATTAACGAGACACTTCTCACCGGGCTTAACGAGCCGACGGCAATCCAGTTTTTGCCGGATGGGCGGATGCTGATTTTGTCCCGGTACGGAAGTATAAGAGTCGCCCAGCCTGGAGCCATTCAGGTCGATCCGACGCCGTTTTTGGATTTAACTTCGGTGACTAATACTTCACAAGGAGAAAGAGGGCTTACCGGTATCGCTCTTGATCCGGGTTTTTTAACAAACGGATTTGTCTATCTTTTTTATACCAGAAATTTGCCGTTACGCGATCGGGTTGCCAGGTTTACTGCTAGCGGAAATACGGCTGATCCGGGAAGCGAAATTGTTATTTGGCAGGATAACGTGGGTGCGCCTTTGTGGCATCATGGTGGATCCGTCGGCTTTGGCACAGACGGCAAATTGTATGTCTCAACCGGCGACGGCTTTGACAGATCAAATGAAGTTCAAAGTTTGACTAGCTACAGAGGCAAGTTGCTTCGACTTAACTCTGACGGCACAATTCCGGCAGATAACCCTTTTTATGATGGAGCAGGACCAAATTTGGACGAGATTTGGGCGAGGGGTTTGAGAAACCCCTTTCGCTTTCAATTCGATTCAGTTACAGGAAATATATATATAGGGGATGTAGGCTCAAATGACCCTTCATCTTCAATTGAAGAAGTTAATTTGGCGGCAGCGGGTGCCAATTACGGCTGGCCTGTTTGCGAGGGCAGTTGCGGAACTCTAGGGATGACAAACCCTCTGTTTAGCTATCCGCATAGTGGACGGGACTCATCGGTTACGGGCGGATTTGTCTATCGCGGAGGTAATTTTCCGAGCCAATACCAGGGTGCTTATTTTTACGGCGACTATGTTCAAAATTGGGTAAAAGGCTTGAATCTTAATGTTGCAGGTACTTCGGTAACGGGTACGTTTAATTTTGAGCCAACCAACGGTGCCGCCGACGGCCCGTACGGCGAAATAGTTGATTTGAAACAAGGGCCCGACGGTGCCTTATATTACGTCGATATAGGCATTTCTTGGGAAGGTGGCGGCGGCCCCAATCAGGGAACAGTCAGAAGAATTAAATATACAGCCGCAAACCAACCTCCCGTGATAGTTTCGGTGACGGCGGATACTATAAGCGGTGCGGGACCGACTTTGGAAGTCAACTTTTCATCCTCCGCGACGGATCCGGAAGGTCAAACCTTAAGTTATGATTGGACTTTTGGAGACGGGCAAGCGGCAAGCGGCCAGAATGTAACCCATACTTATCAGCAAAAAGGCCCGTATGTAGCGCGGCTAGGTGTTTCAGACGGTGTGAACCAGACATTGTCGGATAATATCAGCATTACGGTCGGTGTTCCGCCTGTTGCAACAATAACCTCGCCTGTTGCATTATCCGCCTTTCGTGCTGGTGACGTGATTAACTATTCAGGGAGCGCAACGGATAGCGATGGTATCTTGAGCGAGTCCAACTATTCATGGCGAATTTTACTTTTGCACCTTTCACATACTCATCCCGATGTCGGTCCAGTTCTGGGATCCGGCGGGGTGTTTACTATTCCGACCAGTGGACATGAAATAAATGACGACATTGCTTTCCAATTTGTTTTGACGGTAACGGATGCCGACGGGCTGGAAGACTCTAAGGAAGTTACTATTATTCCCGAGACGGTAAATTTGACTTACGACACTGTCCCTTCGGGGTTGTCGCTGACTTTAGATAGTTTTCCACAAACTGCTCCCTTTGTACAAAACACGGTTATTAACTTTGAACACACAATAAGTGCACCTCTAAACCAGTCAGGCGCCGGAGGCAATTATGACTTTGTTTCCTGGTCTGATGGGGGTGCGGCAACGCACACCATTATCACGCCGGCTATAGGGCAAACTTACACCGCGATTTATCAACTTGTATCTACTCCGACTCCGAGTCCAACACCCACTCCTTCTCCTACTCCACAGCCAAGAGTTGCCTACTCCTTTGACGAAGGTATAGGAACTGTTGCCTTTGACAGTTCGGGAAACACTACTAACGGGACGGTAAATGGTGCTACTTGGACGGCACAAAGCAAGTATGGGAACGCACTGTCTTTCGACGGTGTCAATGATCGTGTAACTTCTTCTTCGATTTCGCTGGGTCAACCTTTTACGTTGATGGCTTGGATAAATAACCCCTCAAACGCAGCCTATGAAACGATAATGACTGTCGGCCAAGACAGAGACTTATATTTAAGTAATGGAGTTGTTACGTTCTATAACGGCAGTGATAGACAATTTCCTCCCGCTATTTCAAACACTTGGCATCATGTCGCGCTGGTATATAGCGGTACAAGCCTAGTTTCCTATCTAGATGGAGTGCAGAATGGCAGCTCCTATAATGTCAGCTTGTCTCAATACAGCGGGACGTTGCAAATTGGCTCTTGGATTTTTGGCGGAAGCAACAGTGACTTTTTCGGCGGAATAGTTGACGAGGTAAGAATTTACAATCAGGCTTTAGTACAGGCTGAAATTCAGTCTGCCATGAATACACCTATTGGAAATATTCCTGCACCCACTCCAACTCCAACTCCAACTCCAACGCCTACTCCCACTCCGACTCCGACTCCTGCTCCTACGCCAACTGCGTCTCCAACGCCATCACCCACGCCCACTCCTGGGGTGGGAACGTCCTTGCGTTTTTTCGGCAACGGACAGGGAGACATTGACAGGGTAAAAATTTCCATTGATAATCCGGCCAAACCCGTTGATGTAGGCGGAAACTTTGCAGTTGAATGGTGGATGAAAGCCGAAGCGGTCAATAATCCGTCAGACGCAGTTATCTGTAATCAAAATGACGGTTGGATCTACGGGAATACGATATTTGATCGTGATGTTTGGGGAAACGGGGACTTTGGCGATTACGGGATCTCATTAACAGGCGGAAGAGTTGCCTTTGGTGTTAATAATGGGATATCGGGCAACACTTTGTGTGGAAATGTCGTTGTGGCCAATGGCGCTTGGCATCACGTAGCGGTAACCAGGAATTCCACAAATGGTCAACTATCAATCTATATTGATGGTCAACTGGATACTCTAGGCAATGGCCCGACAGGCGACTTGTCCTATAGGGACGGACGGCCAACGACTTTTGAGGACGATCCGTTTTTGGTAATTGGTGCCGAAAAACACGATGCCGGCAGCGGTTATCCTTCATATAATGGCTTGGTAGATGAAGTCAGGATCTCCGATAATATAAGATATACCGCAAATTTTACTCCGGTCAACTCCGCTTTCAATCCTGACGTAAATACTGTTGGTCTTTACCACTTCGATGAGAATGTCGGTACTTTGGCAACTGACTGGTCGCAGGCTACCGGAGGGCCAAGCAATGGCGTCCTCAATGTTGGAGGTAGCCCAACCGGGCCTGTTTGGTCAACCGATACCCCTATAACTGTTCTGCCTTCGCCTACGCCAACCCCAACCCCTACGCCTAGTCCTAGTCCAAGCCCCACACCCACGCCGTCGCCAACTCCTTCACCGTCTGGATTTAGTCTCTTGTTTGACGGAATCAACGATTTTGTCCGCGGGGTAAATATTCCCCTCTCAAACCAATTCACTTATGAGGCTTGGGTGAGACGAAGCGTGGATAACGGGGGATTTCAGACATTTTTATCCGACGCCAATAGCGGCTACAGTCAAGTAATGTTTGCGCTGTATGTGGACGCTGGAAACGCGGATTGCGGCGCAAGTCCGGCCGACCAATTTGCCGTGTGGGACGGTGCGTCTGTATTCTGCTCTGGAGTGAGTGCGGGTGTAAACACTTGGCACCATGTTGCAGTGAGCCGTAATACTGGCAATGCTTTGCAATTTTTCGTTGACGGCCAACTGACAGCAACTCGAAACAACTCCGCTGTTCCCAGAGACAGTAGTGGAAGGCTCGCGGCCGGGCGGGCCGGGGACTATAACGGCGAATATTTTGCCGGGCTGGTTGACGAGGTAAGAATATCAAACCTGGCTTTGTATCTTGGTACTTTTACTCCTCAAAAAAGTCTGTCGGCGGGTGCTGGTACCGTTGTGCTTTGGAAGATGAATGAAGGTGCAGGACAAGTCGTCGGCGACGGTTCTGGCAATGGTTATAACGCAACTTTGGGAACAACCACAGGGTCGCAATCTTCTGATCCTGCTTGGTCAACAACCACCCCTTAGATTCTTGTATGACGTATATATCATAAAGCAAAGTTAGGAATTGAGTTTTGTTAGTTAAAATACTATCTCCTCGCTGGATTTAAAAATATCTGGTTTGAAGTTATAGAAACGTACCCAATTGCCACTGGGTAAAAAGTGACGCTCTAACAGATGTTTAAATCCTTTAGGATCATAATCCATAGGCGCTAGATTACTAAAATCTTCAAAAGGTTTAAATACCCGATCATAAGAGAATCTTAGCGTATCTAGTGTTAACTTTAATTCTGAGTGAATATGAACCATGCTTCCGCAAAATCTATCAAATACCAGAACCACTCTGGCTTCAACGTCTGCCCTGCCTTCATAATTTTGGTATGCTTTAATTAAGTACTTTGCTGTTTGCTCGTCTAGAATTCCCCCGATTTCACCTTGAATAAGCTTAACGAAATCGGACTGTTCCTGGCCTACTTGAGCAGCTGTTTTTTTGCCTCTCAGCGCGGCGTGGTCACCGCGCAGGGCTTCTCCTAAGTCATGCAGTCTGGTATAAAGCCTGGCTTTATTGATGTTGAACTCACTCGGCAACAATCCTTTTCCATGGAGTCTATTGACCCAAAGCTCGATATCTTGTGAGTGTACGTGAACATTCTCCTGTAAAAAGTCATCTGTTGGTTTGATGCCACGCACCCACCTCCCTTCAACAACTTCACGAGTCAACTCGTCTGTTCCAAGCGGGGCAAAAAACCAACCAAGGTCGTCACCTTCCTCAAGAGATTTTACTCTTTTTCCTTTATAATAAAGTTCCTGGTGCGACTCGATATATCCATCATATGGTGGTTCTTCTATTTCCGCCAAGGCTTTTGTCCAGAGAGTCTCCAATTTTTGTAGTGACAACTTTTCGTCAGTATCAAATATTAAATTTAAACTACCCTCCCTGGTTATTAAGTAACCAGGATACAAACCTTTTTCCAAGTTGTTTAGTTAATATTCTGTTAGAATCTGTCTAGATATGGACATTGGTTACGCACTTTTATTGGGTGCAATTCAAGGTTTGACGGAGTTTTTGCCGATTTCCTCGAGTGGACACTTGGTGTTGGCAAAAAAATTTTTCCCTGAAATGTCTTACCCGGGGGTTTGGTTTGAGGTAATTTTACATCTAGGGACTTTGGTGGCGGTATTTATCTATTTCAGAAAGAAGATTCTAAAACTTAATCTTAAATGGGTTGTGTTATTGCTAATTGGTAGTATTCCGGCGGGTTTTGCAGGGATTTTTTTTCGTGAGGTTCTAGAGGAAACTTTTTTTCGCTTTGGTATTTTTTTGGGAATTCAATTTTTAATAACTTCGGCGATTTGCTTCATTGTTGACAAACTGAAGAAAAAAAATAAAGTCATTAACATGACGGATGCTTTTTTGATAGGTTTGGGACAAGCAGTTGCAATATTGCCGGCAATAAGCCGTTCTGGTTCGACGATTTTTGTTGCCGTCTTACGGGGAATTGATAAAAGAAAAGCCGCTGAATTTAGTTTTCTCCTTTCTATACCGGCGATTGTGGGGGCAAATTTGGTTGAGGTTCTAAACTATAAAGAAAATATAAGGGCATTTGACCTTAGTTATTTAATTGGCTTTCTTACTGCTTTCGTTGTAGGCTTTTTCTCGATTGGCTGGACAATTAACTTGCTAACCAAGAAAAAATTCGGAGTGTTCGGCATTTATACTTTTATCCTGGCAATATTAACAATAGTATTTTAGGTAGGTATAGGACGAGGCCGATGAGTACCGCCCCTACTGATCCCAGGAAAACTGCTGCAGCAGAAACGTCTTTTGCCACCTTTGCTTTTGGGTGTATTTCCGGGCTGACAAGGTCCGTAATTTTTTCCATGGAAGTATTAAAAAGCTCAAGAATCAATACAAAAATGATAGTGAGCAATAAAATAACAAATTCCAGGGGAGTAAAAGCGAGAAGAATCGCGACTACCAGAGCCATAAAGGCAGCTACTGTGTGGAATCTAAAGTTTGGCTCATTGGCAAATGCGTCTCTAATGCCATTCATTGCGAATTCAAAACTGCCAGCAATGCTATACTTTCTACTCATACTATTTAGAGTATACTACCATGTATAGTTTACTTAGGAAATGGAAGTGCTTTTAATAACGTTTCTAGCAAGTTTTTTGATTTGGTTTATGTTTTTTGGTTTGGTGGTCCACTGGTTTATTGACGGCAAAATTAAGAAGGAACAGGCTTTTCACGCATTTTTGTCAGCGCTTATCGCCTGGGCGGTCTCCGAAATGATGAAAACACTTTATCCGCTGCCACGGCCGTTTATTTTAAACGGTGCAAAGCCTTTGACGTTTACGTTCCCAATTGATGGCGGTTTTCCCTCACAGCACGCGGCGGCGGCCTTTGCTATCGGCGTTACACTCTGGTTGCACGACCGTAAAATCGGTCTCTTGTACCTTTTGGCTGCGCTTGGAGTCGGAATAGGCCGGATTTTAAGCAATGTACATTTTCCCGTTGATGTTTTAGTGGGTGCAATTTTGGGAAGTACTGTTGCCTATTTCTTTGAAAGGTTACACATTTATAAATATTTAACAGGAAAGTGAAGGCTTGACAGTTAGCACTTTGGCTGTTAGACTGCTAAGATATTATGGATTTGAAGGATAAGATTAGTAGAATAGTCCCGGTAGTTGCCATTCGTGAAAGCGTAGTATTTCCTCAGACAGAAGCAATACTTTCGTTTGGGAGACCCAAATCGGTTTCGGCGATAAATTCCGCCTTCCGCGAAGATAGAGTTATAGCGATTTTTACTCAAAAAGAGTCTAAGACACTGGACCCCCAAGAAGAAGATTTGTATAAGGTCGGGACGATCGCAACAATTACCCAAATGATGCAAACCGAAGGTGAAGTGCACACAATGGTACGTGGTCAGGCAAGGATCAGACTGGAAAAAATAAGCGCTGACTCACCCCATTTGGTTGCGGAAGTTGTGGAGATCGAAGCCGATAAAGATAGAGATGACGATCAGGTGAAAGCTGGAGCAAAAAACCTTCTTGACCTTTTCAAAAAAGCAATTAATTTAGGCAAAAGCGCGGAGATTACGTCTGTAATGAAAATAGTTTCCGGGCAATCCAGCGATTCCGAGCTTGTGGACTTGGTTGCGTCGACCTTGGACATTAAAACCACAGAAAAGCAAAAATTACTGGAATCAATTTCTCTGAAAGACAGGCTAGAGAAGGTAAATGGGTACTTAACACACGAAGTAAACGTGTTGGACCTTGAAAAGACAATTTCGGTTAAGACTCAAAAGAGATTTGAGGATCAAATGAGAAAAGCGATGCTGCGGGAAAAGAAAAGGACGATTGAAGAAGAGCTGGGTGAAGAAGACGGCGAAGTCTCGCACGACGAAATTAAGGAGTATGGCCTGAAAATAAAGGAGGCTAAGATGCCGAAAGATGTTGAGGACCGTGCCAAAAAAGAGCTCAAGCGCTTGAAACAATTGTCTCCCCACAATCCTGAAGGCAGTTATATCAGAAACTATTTGGATTGGCTTTGCGATATGCCCTGGAGCAAAGAAACAAAAAGTGAAACGTCAATTAAGAAAGCAGAAAAGGTCTTAAACGATGATCACTATGGATTAGACAAAGTTAAAGAAAGAGTCCTTGAATACCTTGCGGTAATGAAAATGAAAAAAGAAGGGTCTCTTCCTACAATTTTGTGTTTTATTGGGCCGCCGGGGGTGGGTAAAACCTCAATTGGCAAGTCTATTGCAAAGGCTTTGGGAAGAAAGTTTTCCAGGGTTTCTCTCGGAGGAATACGTGACGAGGCGGAAATCCGCGGTCATAGAAGGACTTACGTGGGGGCACTGCCGGGTCGAATAATCCAGGGGATTAAAAATGCAGGTACAAAAAACCCAGTTTTTATGCTTGATGAGATCGATAAAGTCGGCGTGGATTTCAGAGGCGATCCCACTTCTGCGCTCTTGGAAGCGCTTGATCCGGAACAGAATAAGGAGTTTTCAGATCACTACTTGGAGGTGCCTTTTGATCTTTCTAATGTCATGTTTATTTGCACAGGCAATACGCTAGATGGTATTCCGATTCCGCTTCGCGACCGCGTGGAGATAATTAATTTTTCGGGCTATACATTGGAAGAGAAGCTCCATATTGCCGAAAAGTATTTATGGCCAAAACAGCTAAAGGTTAACGGACTGGACAAAAGTGGCGTTACTATTGACAAGGATGCTTTACTGGATGTGGCAGAGAAATACACGAGAGAGGCTGGAGTAAGGGAGCTTGAGCGAAGCCTGGCAACGCTTTGCCGGAAAGTTGTGAGGCTTATGGCTGAAAAGAAAAAATACCCCAAGGAGGTTAAAAGGACGGATATTGAAAAGTTTCTGGGCCCAAGGAAATTTTCTTCCCAAATTGTGGGCAAAGAAGACGAGGTTGGAATGTCGACAGGGCTGGCAGTCACCTCGGTCGGTGGCGACGTGTTGTTTATCGAAGTTGCGCTAATGCCCGGCAAGGGCAAACTTACTCTCACGGGTCAGCTAGGGGACGTGATGAAAGAATCGGCAAAAGCAGCCTTTACTTGGTCTAAGGCTCACTGGAGGCAGTTGGGTCTAAAAAGTGACTTTGGTATGGAAATGGATGTTCATATTCATGTCCCCGAAGGAGCTGTTCCTAAAGACGGTCCTTCGGCCGGGGTTGCCCTGACTTCGGCTTTGGTTTCGGCTTTGACGGGTGTTCATACAAATAGGGACGTTGCAATGACAGGGGAAATTACGCTTCGTGGAAACGTGATGGAAATCGGCGGCGTCAAAGAAAAAGTAATTGCGGCACACAGGGCAGGGGTTAAAAAAGTAATACTTCCCGCGGATAATAAAAAAGACATGGAAGAAATTCCGGATGAGGTTAAAAAAGATATAAAGTTTGTTTTTGTTTCAAAAATAGCCGAAGTTCTTCCTCATGTTTTAGCTAAATGGCCGCTGGCAAAATCCAAATCTCCTCGGGTATTTCCATTTATGGCAGTTAATTGACTTTTGTAATAGTTTACCCAAGTGTGCTATAATTAGCCATTGTCATCTCCAGGTAACATTAAAATAGGCAGCAAACTCGTTGAAGGTGGTAAAGTTTATACCGTTTACAAAATTGAAGAAAAGACGATCGACGGTGCGCCTCGGAGGATAATTTGCTATAAACCTCACTTTTCTGATTACACCAACGACACGGTTGTTTGTTCTTTGCCCGAAGACAATTTGCAGGAGGCAAATATCAGAAGGCCAATTTCACTAACGGAATTAGAAAATATTATTCGGAATCTCTCGAGCGGACCCCAGCGGGAAGAGTTAGACGTGGTTGAGGCTAAAGTTACACTAGGTGGCAACGATATTTATGAATCTGTCGAGATTCTAAAAATTTACTGGCGTGAAAAAAACAAAAACGAGGAAGGGTTTACTAAAGCCAAAAAAGATATCTTAAATCTTGCACTCGAAAAGATAGTCGAAGAGGTTGCGCTGATCCAAAAAACTTCTCTTGAAGCAGCGCGCACCGCAATCACAAAAGCTCTGTCCTGACTGCGCTTAATTGTTTTAAGTTCTTGTTTTGGGTAAAATAGGTTTAACTTGGCCACACAAAAGGGCCCCATCGTCTAGTGGTCTAGGACACTAGGTTCTCATCCTAGAAACCTGGGTTCGAGTCCCAGTGGGGTCACCAAAAAAGAAATCGAGTCGGAATTGGGGGCAGCGCTGGCTGCGCCCCCCTCCGCAGACAGCGCTGCAAAGGGAAAATCGAGGGTTGCCGACAGGCGACGGTCATTCAAAAAGAAGTTCGAGCCGACTTTTTTTCCCATGATTGACAAATCATGGGAATTATTTTCAGCGCGCGCGACTTTTTGCGCCTGCAAGGCGCAATTTACGAATTCTCTCATAGGTTCGAGCCAAACAGTTCCGCTTTTGGAAATTTGAGATTTTTTCTCCTCTAACTTTAGTTTTTCTTCAAATAATTCGTTCTTCTTTTGTTTGTAGATTTCCGGTTCGATAACTTGGTCTAAATATCCATTAAGAAGCCTGTTGAGTTTGACTTCGGATTCTTGAATTTGTCCGTCAAGCTGTATTTCTTCCACACCGGCTACCAGTTTGTCTTTTTCTTCGGCTTGGGTGATCCATTTTTCGAAATACGGTTCCCAATCTTCATGCAAGCCGCAATCACTGACAATCTTTCTTATTTGTGGTTCAAGTTCTATCTCTGAAACGTATTTTTGAGTACAGGGTCTTAGCTTTTTGGTACAACGATAGTAAATAAAAGTTTGGTCAGTGCCATTTTTGTATTTTTTGATATGCTGTTCTGCCGTGATTGCGGCGCCGCACTCGCCGCAGGTCGCGAGCCCCGCAAAAGCAAAATTATGACCTTTCTGTCTTGGTCGTTCGATTTTTTCAACTTGTTTTTGAACTTCATCAAACAGCTTTTTGCTAATAAAGGTTTTGTGAGACCCTTGATAATATTCTCCGGCGTATTTCAAAATACCTAGATAAAATCTATTGGAGAGCATGTTTTTTACTTGCCCGACTTTTACAGGTTTTTCTCCTTCTCGCTTAATGCCAAACTTGAACATAAATTGAGAAATGCCAGTAAAAGAAACATTTCCATCAGCAAAAAGCTGAAATGATTGTTTGACGACTTTTGATTTTTCTTCGTCAATATCAATCCCCCTCGTTTTGGGATTATTTATATATCCGTATGGCGCTTTGCTTGGCCAAACTCCGTTTCGAAGTTTTTGTCTGTTTCCGCGCTTTACATTTTCGGAAAGATTATCGACATAATATTTTGATTGGCCAAAGGCGATTGAAAGCATGAATTTACCCTGTGGGGTTGACTCAAACCAAAACGAGGGAAATTTTAAATCAAGAAGTTTACCGGTGTCGAGCAAATAAATAATTTTCCCGCCATCAATAGAATTTCTAGCAAGTCTGTCGGGATGCCATGAAAGAATGGCGTTAGCCATTCCTTTCTCGATTTTCTTTAGTACCTCCGCAAATTGCTCCCTTCCGGGGGCTTTGGCAGTTTTTGCTTCAGTGATAAATTCAGTTACGGTTAATTTTTCTCTTTTGGCAAACTCCTTGAGTTCGGCAATTTGCGCTTCAATAGACAAAACTTGCTTGTCTTTTTCATCGGTTGATTTTCGGCAATAAGCGATGTATTTCATTTTTTAATCCTTTCGGACCCAGAAATAGACAACGATTGCAATGATAATCGTAATAGCAATTGAAAGACTTATATTGCCTATTGCCTGACGAATGGTAAATAGGAGAGCAACAACTCCTAAAAAAATCGCAGCTTTTTGCAATCCTATGTTGGTTTTTTCTATTTTTTGATTTTGTGCATCTAGATCAAGAATAGTTTTGATTAAACGACCAACTGCCTCAATCTGCTTAGCGTCAGCCTGATGGTGCCGTTTATCAATTGAAGCAGGAGCATCTTGCTCAATAGCACGAACCTGCTCAATTAAATCTGATAATGGGTTAGAATTTTTTGTTGTCATATTTATATTTACTAAAATTTTTGCGTTTTTCTCGTTTCTTTTTCTTTGCGTCGCCCGTCGGCAACCCTCGGTTTTCCCTTTGCAGCGCTGTCTGCGGAGGGGGGCGCAGCCAGCGCTGCCCCCAATTCCGACTCGATTTCTTTTTTGGTGAACGTTTTCGAACAAATTCGAACGTATTTCAAAGGTAGCGGCGGCTGACCGCACCAGCCGCCGCACTATTTGTACGCTCGGCCTGCGGCTTCGCAAAAAGTCGGCTCGGACATTCCGCCGAAAGCGGAACAAAGAAAAACGCAAAAATTTTAAAGTGCTTTTACTTTTCTCAATTTATATAGAAAAAAGCTTAAAAATATCCCTAACAATATTGCTCCTGCCACCCATAGATTAAAAATGCTCAACTTTCCGGCTTGTATAGAGCTTCCAGCGACTACCGCTATTAAGACATAAGGCAACCTAGTAATAAACGCAGCCGTAGACAATGTAGTCGCCCTATACTTTGACGGTATTTCTCTGTTAATAACTACAGATATCCACGGGTCGGCCAGTTTTCCAGCAATTGCTATTGTAAGCAAAACAAATACGCCCCAGTAACCAATTGGAAATGCAGCTGCGAAAAATCCAATGGCCATCATAAGAGATAATATAACCAATCCTCCCATGTCAGAAATTTTTTCTCGTAGCTTGGGTACCAAACGGATTGCAAATGCTGAAATTAAAGTTAATAAACCAATAATAATACTTTGTTCTTTTGCGTAAAAACCAAAACTTGTAGCAATTGCCGGTCTGATGAATCCCCAAGAATAGAGATAGTAGACTCCTAGAAGAATGAGTATAAAAACGACATATTTTCTCAACGAAACGCTGAATAGTTCTTTTGCACCAATAAAAAGTTGTTCAAAATATGTCTTGAAAGAAAATTTGATAGTGTCGACCTTTGGCTCGAAAAGCCAAAATGCTGATATAGCTCCCAGCAAAAATCCAAAACCCCAAGCATAATGAGGGAGGCGAAACCAAAATTCATACATAAACCCACCGAAGAAAGTTGCGAATGCGGTTGTGTATGTTTCAATTGTTTTACTTTTAGTTATAACTACATCATATTCATTCTCCCGCTTCAATTGAACTAACGTGTCGTAGGCAAGTGCTTCACCCGCTCCTGAATAAAATGCATAGGCAATTTGCACCATTAACCAACCAATAAATATCGTTGTTAAATTATTGGCTCCAGAAATCATAAAAGCACCTATTGTGCCAGCAATTAGGCCAACTTGGATTGTTTTTTTCTTACCGAGTAAATCTGCAATTGCGCCAGACGGTATTTCTAGAAAAAGTGCAAATCCAAACCCTAAAGCATCAATCCATCCAAGTTGGCCATATGTCATAAATTTTGTCCAAAAATATATCCAGTTGCTTGCCAAAAAGAAAAAATTCATGCAAGCTGACAGAATATAAAAAACGAGGATATTTCTGTTCTCTTTTAATATGGAAGTCATGTTCAAATTATATCTCATTTTATGTCTTTAGTTCTAGATAATAACTCATAAATTTTGTACAATATGGCTTGCTTAGCAAGCCAAAAGTCGCGCGCGCTGAAAATAAGCGAGGCCGCAGGCCGAGCGTACAAATAGTGCGGCGGCTGGTGCGGTCAGCCGCCGCTACCTTTGAAATACGTTCGAATTTGTTCGAAAACGTTCACAGATAGTGATTTAGAAGTCTTGTAAGCATCATTTAGCTTGAAAATAGGCGCTAAATTGAGTGTTCCATTTTCTAATTCTGCATACGTTGGCAGGTCTTCAAAAACCAACCCGAACATGGCAGCGTTTTGAAAGGGATTAGTGCTTCCGAACAGTAAATCTTTGAGGTGTTCCATGAAGTACTGGGTGTAGTTTATGAGTATCTGAATATCAATCTGTTCTTTCTCCTTCTTTTCTCTGACACCCACGAGATTCGTTTTCTCAAGTTCCAGCTTTTCTATATCCTCCTCCATTAGTTTGATTGTAGTTGGAAGTGAGAGTATCTTGATTTTGTCTTTCAGCTCATGAATTTCGTGCTCAATGCTGATAAGTCGTTCATTGAGTTTGACAGTTACATCTGATACCTGGTGCTCCCGTTTGTTCCATTCTCCTAGGAATATATCTCTGAATCTTTTTACAAAGCTCTCATCAAAGTCTACGTGTTCCATAAACGCCTCTACACAGGTTTCTAAAGCGTCTACGGGTATCCTGAAATACTTGTGGCCACGGCTACAATGGTAAGCAGGGAAGTGTTTACCAGACTTACCCTTTGAAGCGCTGGCTAGTAATTGGTTTCTGCATGCAGGGCATAAAATATACTGCTTATACGGGTAGAGCGGGTTTTCCTTCTGCTTCCTCAATCTCCAGGGGTCAACCTTACCTCGATAAATCTTCACAACATCGCCATCTTCAACGATTGTTATTTTCCCACGATTAGCCCTATTGAATATCTCGATTGAAACAAGTCCAGGAAACTTACATTTTGTTGGTTCACCATCAAGCCACTTTTCAGTGTTTACACCAGCATAGATAGGATTCTGAATGTAGCGCTGCATCTGTTTGATGGTAAGTGGTATCCCTCCTGTTTTGTCAATAATTTTTTGCTTATCAGTTTTATCATGGAGCTTTCTCGTTCTCGACTTGTAACCAATGGCGTTTACTTGTTCGACAATCTGTAAATCCGTCAAAGTTCCTTGCTCACGTAGTTCAAACATCTTGATAAACCAGGGAGACTCTACAGGGTGAGGGGCGAGAATAACCCTCATGCCATGGCTTGTTTCAATTTTCTTGTTTTGATAACCAGGTGGTGCAGGTCGAACACGATAGCCCATACGTACATAGCGAACTTCAGCGCCAATCATTCGGGTTAGGATGTCTCGAACTTCACCTTTAGCCCGCTCCGCTTCCAAAAGTTCGGTGATGAAAGACGGACTAAACTCTGACCAGCCATACTTGAGTCCAAGATGGTCAAGCGTATTTACGGTTTGAGTGCCGATAACTCCATATACGTCAATAAATTGAACTCCATACTTAGCGAACTGAGACTTGAGTAAACCATACATTGTAGCGCCGCCTCTTGTACCTCTGTCTATACTTTTGATAAAAGCGTAGCTAACTTTGTTGTGGGGATTTTTGCAGTAGTCGAGAGCCTTGAGAATTGGTTGCCCGTCTAGCTCTCCAGACGCTGATTCGGTAAACTCGAAAAACTTTTCTATGGTAATTTTTCGATTGATGGTGGAGCCAAGTTGCTCTGCCCGTCGAAGTAATTGCTGCTTTTGGTCTTCATGGCTATCGCCCATAAGACCCTGCTTGGTAGATGAAACCCGTAAGATGCCGATAGCGTATTCTGTTTTCATTTTCTATTTCTATCTTTGTGTTCCATAATAAGATTATCAGACTTCGTAACAAACTTCAACTGCCCCTTCCTGTAGTCCTCCAGGATTCTATCTATCATCAAGTTGGCCATAATGCGCATACGCTCATCCTCGCTCAGAGTAACCTTGAGCTTGGTTTTCTTTTGCGCAACTTGGTCTGTGTATGTTGATTCGTTAGTCATGGCGCTTGGTGTTCCATTTAGAGAAAATACATGTTGTTTACAACCATCATTGATGCTCATAAACTTCTTCTTTTCTTGCGCTTTTGAATGAGAAAAGAAAAATACGCTGCAGGATTTCTCAAAGTGATGCGACCAGACGAATGGAGTTTGACTAGCTTGGCAATATCACGGTTTATGGCACGAGGGTTCCAACGCTGTGCAACAACAAGCCACCAACCAGGTTTAGTACCGTAACCTTCGAAAACTACTTCAAGAAGCGAGGCAATTTCAGGAGGAGGGGTTCTATAGTCCAACTCTCGGAGTTTTGCGATAGCGCCGAGTTTACTCGGAGTTAGTTCAAGGTTTACTTGTTGTTTACAGCCATCAATACCATCCTCATAAGCAACGACATCATCTCTTGTATTATTGTTTTCTATATAAGAGTTAGAAAGTACAGGAGTGGATTCATTTATTGCTTCACAAGCAAGTAATTGGTCATAAACATCAAAGTCCGTGTTCGATTCATCAGGAATACCACCGAGTTTTTCAATCCTGCGGATGACTTCCTCTTTGGTTAGGGTTGCACGAACTTCGTCATCACGACTTGCGAATCTAGGCGACGTTTTCATATCTTGTTTCATTTCGGTATCCGTTTCTATTTCTCATGAGTCCCAAAAGCTCCTCCCTTCTGGAGAAAAGTTCTCGAGCCACGGCAGTTCCGCCGTTGACGTACTCCTGGACTAGCTGACGGCATTTAGTTGGGTCTTGAAAAACAAAAGTGAAATGTCGTGGGGAATCGGAGACTACATCTACAAGTCGTGCTTGATTACAAAGAAGAAAACTACAGACAAGTAAGTCATCGCTTCGATATAACTGGTTTTCGGTTTCGGTATGATATTGCATATTGTTCTATTGCCAACAAAAAACACCCAAGAACTTTCATTTCATTCATGGGTGTCCTTACCAGCCGAACAATATGCGATTGTTTCTCAGCAACACCTTGTCCGAGAAAATCTATTTCGACTTACAATTTTACTATAAACAATGCAACGAGAGATGTCAAGATTATGCCGATATAACGGGCTTTATAATGAAATACGTATCAGACTCTGAAGTAATAAATGTGGGAAAAGAAGTTATAAAAAGACCCAAGTACTTTCAAGGTATTCCGTACCCTCACTCACTTACAATCAATCACATAGACTTATCTATAAATAATCCATATATGATTTATATAAATATAAACAATATAGAGATACGTCCTACCTTCTCGTCTCCATTAGAAAGGCAAGAGCTTAGTCGAAGGTACTCCGAGAGCAGAAGCAATCTTGAAAACAGTGTTGAGTTTTGGATTGCGATGTCCGTTTTCAATTTCGTTTATTGAAGTCAAGTCCATTCCAATGTCGAGTGCTAATTCTTCTTGGGATTTCTTGAGCTTCAATCGCACTGCACGCACGTTCTCACCGAACGTTTTTCTCACCTCGTTTTCTTTCAATTTACTACCTGACATATTGTCTTTATGCCAAATTAGAGCTATACTGTCTGTGGCATAAATGCCATATCGTAGCTGAGCGCACACGCAGGCAACTAGAGATAGTTGCTATTTTTATATGAAGAAGAAAATTGTAATCATCACCGCAACTTTAGCTGTGGCATTACTTATAGTCGTAGTTAGTCAATCGAAAGAAAAACAGACCACACAAAGCGTCATAGAGTGCCAGAAAGTGGCTATCAAAGAACCAACTCCTATCATGATGAACCAACCCTTTGAACAGAACAAAGCGCCAGAGGGCCGTGAGTTCTATATGCTCTCCAACCAATCGTCTCCCTGGTCAAGTGAATCGTTCGATGTGGATGGAGACGGTAAACCAGAAGACATAATGACTGCCAATCTAGCCATGAACCACACGCCTCACTTACTCAAGATTGTCAAAGAAGGTCAGGTTATTTTCGAAGCAGAAGGCGCAAACATCTATGCAGAGGCTGTAGAAGACGGAAATGGTTTTGTTCTAGGTATAACCACCGATTGGAATACTAATCAGACAAAACGAACCAGGTACGAGTATAAAAACGGAGAGTTTATACCAGTCTGGTATCAAGAAAATTGTCGCTAAATATGGCTAAAAAAGTAACAGAATTATTTTGGAAGGGATTAGACGGCGTTGCAATTCTAGCGGGCATACCCATTGCAATCATGGTTGTCATCGGACTCCTTATGAAATTAGGTGAGACATTATCAGGGTTATGGAATATACGGCTCGGTCAAGTGATAGAAACCGTTGTAGGCACTACAATACTTGGTGGAATTATTTATCTTCCCTTCTACATCAAGTACAGACGAGCGAAGGCTCGCCATATCAAGTGGCACAAAGACCACAATATCCCACTTGCTAACAACAAGGGTCAATGTTACTGCAATACCCTAGACGATTCATAATCAATAAAAAAACGCTCTACCAGGCATATTTCTGATATAATCGGGGCACTAAAAAGATGAAATGAAACAATTATTTTCTGGTAAGAAAAAGCTGATAACAATTCCACTTGCCATAATCTTGGGCCTAGCGTTCCTTCCCTTCGCTATCGCTGTATTACTCGCATGGCTGGTGCACAAAAAAGTAAGTAATAAAAAAGTACAATATATCTCATTCGCAACGATAGGTTTGTTTACTCTCTTTTTTGGAAGCGCTTGGGTAGTGGCGATGTCTTCACCAAGCAAGCCGACACAGCAATCGGAGCAACCGAAAGTACAAGTTGACCAGAATGTCTCGCAGGCCACAAAACCGGTAGAACCCGAAACCTCCCCTACTGTTTTCAAAGCACAAACAGCGCCTAGCAATCCTAATCTGGTGCTTGCTAAAGTTGTGGCCGTTATTGATGGAGACACAATAGATGTAGATTTAGGCGAAGGCAATATCAAGCGTATCCGTTACATTGGTGTTGATACTCCTGAGAGCGTTGACCCCAGACAGCCAGTGCAATGTTTTAGTAAGGAAGCAACGGCTAAGAACAAAGAACTGGTTGAAAATGGCATTGTAGGACTTGAAAAAGACGTTTCTGAAACCGATAAATACGGAAGGCTCTTGAGATACGTCTACATGGGTGATTTATTTATCAATCATGTTTTAGTGGCTGAGGGTTACGCTAGCGCCATCTCATACCCGCCGGATGTGAAGTACCAGGATAAATTGAAACAGGCAGAACAAGAGGCTAGGACTGCGAACAAAGGTCTCTGGAACGCATGTAATACTGACACCCCGATACCAACTACAAAACCCACGACACCTACTGGTACGACAAACAATAATACTTCAACCGGCACGACTTCCGGCGGTGGCGCATGTAAGTACTCGTGCTCAAGCCCTGATAGAGATTGCTCTGACTTTTCGTCTCACGACGAAGCTCAAGCGTTTTTCAACTGTTGTGGATTCACTGCTCAGAATGACCCGATGAAACTTGATGCGGTTGGAGTGGGCGACGGAATAGCTTGCGAAAATATCTGAAGTTCAACCTCAAGAAGTAGATAGTATTTTGACCGTTCTAGCCGTATAATATCAGTGAGTATGAACAAAGAAGGACTGAGACAATTTCTCATTGATTCAAACAAAGCAGGTTACGCCGGCGGAGATTCAAAGAAATGGATAAAAGAACCGAATGGCTCTACCACAATCCCCTTTGAGCAAGGCCCGTGGAGGTCTCACGATAACTTTTACGGCGGTGAACCCTACGGCGGACGGGTTATAGTCTTTCATGAAGAAAGGCCAACGTGGATGATGGTGTATTACGGCTGGGTGGTTGAAGGAGTGAATGCTGACAAGGTATATGAAGTTCTACGAAATGCACTTATGCAGATGCCTGAAGATGCGCCCTACCGTGGCCCGAAACGCTATGAGGAAGGTGAGTATGTTTATACCAATGCCTGGGATGGAGATTTAGAAAAGTACTCAGGAGAAGAGAAAATCAGCCAAGGAGAGAGATTAGTCTACCAAGCTAACTATATGGGCGGTGCGGTTGATAAACGACAAGGGGTATAACACACTTCCTACCTGCCTTCGGTTATACAATCTCCAAAAATAATATGCAGACAAAGATACCATTCCCTGCTGATGCGAAGGGGGTACTAGATAAACTTGAAGCGCTATGGACGTATGCCGATACGGCAACTCAGGGTAATACTATCAAGTGGCAAGGAGACTTGAGACGAGTAATACTGATGCAGATGACAGGTGCGTTCCATCGCACTATCAGGGCAATACTAAGCGAAATACGTGGCGGGTCTGTGGATGGCTTAGACTCCCATATCCGGTCAATAGTAGAGGGTCTTATCAGCACAAAATATATTTTGGAAGATGATACCCAAATGAGGGCGAGAGCGTTTATTGCCCATGACCACAGAGACAGAATAGCTGAACTCCGCAGACTCATACCGTTACTCGAAAGAAATGCAACACCTGGTATGGCAACAGTTACCGACGCTCAGCGTTACAGAAACTTGCTTGCGCAACTCGAACAAGAGTTGACACAAACCGAAACTCAATATGGTAGAGATACCATACGGTGGCCATCGCTACAGGAACGGGCAAGACTAAGCAACGCAGAAGAACTATACGCCACTGCTTTTTGGCTTTTATCTCTTGATGCGCACATGACATCTCGTGGACTTGATAGATTTATGCGTGATGGAGGTAACAATAATTTTGTTGTTGAATTAGGACAGGATTTATCCAGGTCATACATGCACTTCCGAACTGCTCATATCTGTTACTTGGCCTTACTAAACGAAAGCAATCGTCTTTTCGGAGTCCCCCCGAGAGAAGAGCTTGACAGGTTTGAGCTTAGACAGTAAGCAATCGTACTCCAACTACTTCGACTACCAAAAAATAATTTTGTATTGCGGATTACTTTGACGTCTTATGCCTTTCGGGATTCTGAAAATCCGACTGGGTGGGGTCAGTATGCAAACAGCACCGAGTACAGTAAACCTTGAGAGCAGGGCGCAATGAGAAAAGATTTTATACTGATGCGTAGGCGTATTGTGGTTGTAGGTCAAACCGTCTGAGGGTATAATATACACGTTCGAAGTAGGTGAGAAGAGAGTTCCAGTTCTGGCTCAACTGGCTCACCAAAAGTGAAATCGAAGAATCGGTAGGGGCAGCGCTGGCTGCGCCCCCCTCCGCAGACAGCGCTGCAAAGGGATAATTCAAATTCGCCGAGAGCCGCCGATTCATTAAAAAGAAGTTCGAGCCGACTTTTTTTGCCATGATTGATAAATCATGGCAATTATTTTTTGCGCGCGCGATTTTTTGCGCCTGTAAGGCGCAATTTACGAATTCTCTCATAGGTTCGAGCCAAACAGTTCCGTTTTTTTGAATTTGTGATTTTTTCTCTTCCAACTTTAGTTTTTCGTCGAATAATTCATTTTTCTTTTGTTTGTAAATTTCCGGTTCGATAACCTGATCGAGATATCCATCGAGTAACCTGTTTAATTTGATTTCAGATTCTTGAATTTGTCCGCCTATCTGCTTTTCTTCAACTTCGGCGGTTAGTTTATCTTTTTGTTCGGCTTCGGATATCCATTTTTCAAAATACGGTTCCCAGCTTTCATGCAAGCCGCAATCACGGACGATTTTCTTTACTTGTTCTTCCGTATCGGATTCAGAAATATATTTTTGATTACATGGTTTTAGCTTTTTCGTACAGCGATAGTAAATAAAAGTTTGGCCGGTGCCATTTTTGTATTTTTTGATATGTTGCTCAGCGGTGATTGCGGCGCCGCATTCGCCGCAGGTCGCCAGACCTGCAAAGGCGAAGTTGTGTCCTTTTTGTCTTGGCCTTTCAATTTTCTCAACTTGTTTTTGAACCTCGTCAAACAGCTTTTTGCTGATAAACGTTTTATGAGAGCCTTGATAATATTCCCCGGCGTATTTGAGAATACCCAGATAAAATCGGTTTGAAAGCATATTTTTGACCTGCCCAACTTTTACGGGTTTTTCTCCTTCCCGCCTAATCCCAAACTTGAACATAAATTGAGAAATAGCAGTAAAAGAAATGTTCCCATCAGCAAAAAGCTGGAATGCTTTTCTCACAACTTTTGATTTTTCTTCATCAACATCAATTCCCCTCGTTTTCGGATTATTAGTGTAACCGTATGGCGCTTTACTT
>Ga0155413_116_pt1 | contig 64991 bp, 80 predicted proteins | sample RifCSPhighO2_02_FD_106381 | JGI IMG/M metagenome (GOLD analysis project Ga0155413, IMG submission 106381) | Candidatus Woesebacteria bacterium RIFCSPHIGHO2_02_FULL_42_20
CCTATCAAATTCAAACTGAAATTCCTAACTTTAAACATGTAGAAAGTGTGTGCAAAAAAAGGGGTACTTGACGCCGCAACATTCTTTTAACCTCAGACAACATAAACCATCTCCCGCCTGCAAGCTCCTCTTTATTCAGTTTAATTTTTCCGTCGTAAAGAGTTCTGTAAAGAATATTGAATCGCTTTACCACTAGTTATATTTCTTTTAAATTCCAAACTTCTCAGACAAAAATTTAATTACTTTCTCGCCCAAAATTTTGTGACCTTCAGAGTTTGGGTGCGCCGCATCAACAAGTAAGTCCTTGAATCCTAGTGCCAGCAAATTATCAAACAACTCCAACTTCTCTACTTTGGATTTTTTGCATATTTCGCTTATAAATCCATCATACTTTCTAACTTCATCGTTGCTAAGAAGTAAACCTTTGGATTTTTGAGGGTTAACAGGAGTCAGGCCAATGAAAACTACTTCACAGTTAAAATCTGTCGATAATTTTATCAATCGTTCAAGCGCTTTTTTAAAATCCCTTTCAGGAGTCTGTTTGCCTTTTCTCCAATTGTTAGGGCAGCTGTCGTTAATCCCTGTCGCAAAAATAACCAACACTTCATCCTCGGAGTCAACCAGACGAATCGCCAATTCACTTTTGACTCTCTCCGGTAGCTCAATAGCAAGCTCGCCCGGAACCCCCAGATTATAAACCTGGAAATTATTTTCGCTGGCTAAGTTATATTTCTCGTCGATATAACGGCGAACACGCGCAACCCAGCCACCTTCCCTATCCCACTTGCCGTAAGCAATGCTGTCGCCGAAAACAAAAATTTTATCTAACATTGTCAAATTATATCAAAAACTATGGAGCTAATTTGAAGACAAATTCATTTTTAATCTCTTGTACTCATCAAGAATTTTTTCTGCCCAATAAGTATAATTATCCGTAATCTCGTTTATATTCAAGGTCATTTTATCCCCCAACTTTTTCTTAGCTTTAAGAAGGAAAGATATACCAACATCTTTCGATTGTTTTGCAAAACAAAATGACGCTCGATAAAGATCGGCAATTGCATCAGAAGTTTTATCAAATTTATTTAGTGCCATAATTTTCCAAAGTACCTTTTTATAATATCATGAAATTCTTTTCGAATCTTTGAATTCAATATTTCCAAGTTATCGTTATTTAATCGAGGCCGAATGTTCAGGACTGCTGTCGTATCGATTTGCTTGTCAAAAAAATTAATTCCTCCACCCCAAATATCGTTTTGTCTGCTTCCCTTTTCAAGTAAAACCTTTTCGCCGTCAGCATGGAGATCGCCTCCGGCGACAATCCATTCGTTCTCGACATCTACAGTAAGCTTTATATAGTTACCGTATTTTTTGCGAAAACTTAAAATTTCGGTCTTAGTTAGTTCCTTATCGACAAACTTCATTGTGTTTTATTCAAGCTGACTCTGACTCGCGATGATATTATCTAGTAACCCCAGACTTTCGGCTTTGCATGTACCACGCGTAATCACACCAACTCTGCGGTTCGAAGTTACACCAACGCATTCAGCGCTACAACCGGGTGCGGTACACCTCTGGGGCTCAAGATAAGCTTCTCCGCCACCCCCAGCCACAAAATTCCCGGAAATTGCAACAATAACCTTTTGGCAACTTGTTAACAACGCTATTCTGTCTCTCAGACTCATTGATCCAGCTTCTACCATTTTGAGATTATATCCCCATTTTAGCAGTATTTTACTCCGGAGCTTGCTTTGAAGACAAATTCTATATTATAAACTATTTGAAGTTTATAATATCTAAAACTGTGTTAAAAATTTATTTAGCAAGACATGGACAAGACGAAGATAACGTCAAGGGCATTTTGAATGGAAGAAGGGATAAGCCTTTAACCCCCAAAGGAACCGAGCAGGTAAAAGAAGTTGCAGAAAAAATTAAAGATTCCGGTCTCAACTTTGATAAAATTTATTCTTCACCTTTGAAAAGGACATATAAAACAGCTAAAATAATTTCCGAGGCACTTGGTATGGGTAAACCCTCGGTGTTGCAAGATCTTATCGAACGCGATTTTGGAATAATGACAGGTAAACACATTAGTCAAATCGAAGAAATGTGTAAACCATATATCCTCAAAACCGAAACAATAACTTACTTTCTCAAACCTAAAGGTGCAGAAACATTTCCCCAACTTGTTGAAAGAGGAAAAAAATTATTATCAAAAATTAGGAAGTTACACCCAAAAGGAAATATCTTATTAGTAACTCATGGAGATATTGGAAAAACGATATATGCAGCCTACTATAATCTAAAGTGGAAAGATGTACTAACTATGTTTCACTTTGGCAACTCCGATTTACTTTTACTTTCCAAGAATTCTCCGGCCGAGGAAGCATATGTGTTTAAAAGTGATCAATACAATTTATAGTTTTAGACTCACATTCGTATAATATAACAAAAGTAACAAAATGAATTGGTATAAAGGAAATATTGAAGAGGAAACTTTGAAAAATAATTACTTTAGAAAAGTACTCTTTACAGGAAAGCATGCGCAGCTTGTCGTAATGTGCTTGAAACCCGGAGAAGAAATTGGCTTGGAAGCGCATGAGAATGTAGATCAGTTTTTCAGGTTTGAAAAAGGCTCGGGAAAAGTTATAGTTAACGGTGAAGGAAAAACTGTAAACGATGGAGACGCCGTGATAGTCCCAGCCAGCAGCGAACACAATATCGTCAATGCTTCAGTTAGTCAAGATCTGAAACTTTACACAATCTATTCTCCACCCAACCATCCGGACGGGACTGTACACAAAACAAAGGCTGAAGCGGACAAAGCCGAAGAACACGAGAGTCACTAAGTCAATTCCTCCGCGGGCCTAGAGTCCACGGTTTCTTTGAAACTGATATGACAAATTAATTTTCAATCTTTTATGTTCATTGGAAATTTTTTTAATTCTCACAAGTATCAACTATAAACTTTTTGGGTATCAAATATTAGCTGCTCCAGATGATCAAACATATCTTCATTAATCCCGTATTTTACCTTTTCATCTTCACTTATTGTCATGTTGAACCCAACCCTCAGAGATCTTAAATTATCAATAATATCTCGATGTAATAGTCTATTTAACAGGACGCCAATTCTATCTTTATCCACACTTTGCATTCTGCCTTTTCTAAAAGAATCGAGTATGTGGGTTAATTCATTGATATTTAGTTCAACTTCCGCCCAGGATGCCAGCGTCTGCAGTAAGTATGTCTCGCCCTCAGTTAATTTTATGGGCTTTGTGTCTTTGATACAAAAAACGCCTACTTTCTTGCCATCAATAGAATGTATAGGCACTCCTGCATAAAAGCGGATATACGGGGGACCCGCTACCATTGGATTGTCGGCAAAACGATTATCTTTTTTAGTATCGTCAATGACAAGAATGTCATTGGTTAATATTGCATGGCCGCAAAACGATATCATTCTATCCCTCTCTCTTTCTGATACTCCATGGCAGGACTTATACCACTCGCGATTTGAATCAACTAAGGTAATTGTTGAAATCGATACCTTGAACATTCGTAGCGCTGTCAAAGTAATGCGATCAAAGCGGGCTTCCAGTGGGGTATCCAGAATTTTCAATCCTTGTAAAGAGGCTAATCGCTGTATCTCGTCGTCAGCTATAGCAGACGACTGCATATAGTGTAGTTCTTAATAGTATCATTTAGAATTCACTCGCACAATAACCGGATCAATCACTCAAGTTGATTAAACTTGTGCAGCGCCAGTTAATTTCAGTAGTATTGCATTCAGTAGACGTACAAATTCCTAAGAAAGCAACCAGGTATAGACCGGGTGATATTAATTTGAAGACAAATTGTTTAGATAGTTATCGAAGTTTTACCCTCGGCATACTTGTGAATTAGTACATTTAAAAGCCTTTGGTAAGGGATATTAACTCTTTTTGCCTTTGCTTTAACTTTAATAATATCCTCATTTTTCACTCTCAATGTTATTCTTTTCGTCTTTTGTAATTCCAAAAAGTTTTTCGCAGATTCTTCAAGCTCTTTTTTCCTTTTTTCAAAGTTTTTAATAGATACAAATTCACCCTTTTCTAGGAATTCCTCTAGCTCCATTTCGTAATCATCTAGGGGAAATTCATCAAAATAATCTTTCTTCTGTTTTTTATTCATATTTTTAAATACTTCTTCTTCAAATTTCTATTCGGATAAATCGTTTTTAAAAATCTAACTTTTCTTACTTTATCAATTACATATGGCACAGCATATACTTTATTTTTTATACTTACTATCAAGATCCTCTGATTGGGATATCTCCTCTTGTTAAAGTGATCAATATCATCCAGAACTTTCCCGCTTTCAATCGCTTCAATAATTTCTTCAAAACCGACTCCCCTTGTTGCTTTTATTATTAAGTTTTTCTCTTCAGGGTAATCAAATTTATACTTCATATACTAATAGTTCGTACATCCGTTGTCAAGACATTATTAATTGTAATTGCTCTTCAAATACCCGCTTAACAATTCTATCACTTTCTATCGAAGCTAACTTGAAGACAAATCTACCCTTGTAACTCATTTACACTTCCGGCTGCCGGTAATAGAGGTATTACATCCTTTCTGCAAATTCCCGTCCCTTGAGCAAACCATTCTTTGCCAATATTGCTCGCACATCTTTCTTTAACATCTCTTTCTTTTCATCTTTAGATAGTCTTGTTAAACCAACAGGAATTTCTACTCCGTTTGTTTCCACATTCTTAAATTCACTAGATATCCGTAACATCTCTGGTCTTCTTTTCAGTCCTTTTCTTTCCAGTCTTCTTGCCTTGAGTAAAAACATTCTAAACTGCATCCTGTTTCAGCAATTCTAAATCTGAAAACATCAGGGTCCCAAGGTAAAGATAAAGCAGATAAACCGGCTCTACTTTCTCTAATGTCAAATCTATCCCACCTTATTTCCTCAACGGATAATCCCAATCTTTGAGAAATGAACTGTTTAGCATCATCCAGAGACGGCGCATCTTTATTAGCTTCACTTTCTAAAACACCTTCTGTCATATTTATATTACTGTTAATTCATTCTATTTCTAAGCTAATTTCGAGACAAATTATTAAGCAGTTTCTTGTCAAATGATGCTATCTTGCCTTTGTTTACTTCGGCCCACGAAAGTAGATAACTGTCAACAAAATGTAAGTTTCTTCTGTAAAAATCCCACAAAGAAAGCAGGACTTCTCTTTCTTCGACTCTTAACCACTTCTGAGAAAGAAAGGTTTCCATCGACTCCGCTATATCTTCCCTATTATTTTTATAAAATGATTCGAGGACAAAGACAACTTCACTTATGACGAGCGCTTTTATTATCAGTTTTGACTTTCCTTTTTGCACGTTTTCAAATAACTTTCTGGCATTTTGGTATTGAGATTCAATGTCTCCTACCAAATATCTTAGGATTACATTGGTGTCAACTATTTGCTCCATTGTTTCACTAAGCTTTTACCAAATTCTTTCCTTGCTTTTCTTAAATCCGAATCGGAAAGTTTTATCCCTGTATTTAAAGATCCTCCAAGTGACCAAAAATCCTTTTTTAACTCCACCTCTAATTTATCAGCCTTCTTTCTAATAACAGCCTTGACCGGCCCGTTTACCCCTAGTGAGCGAAGCATTATTTGCGGGACAGTCAATTGGCCTTGACTGGTAATCGAAACTACTTTTTGCATTTCCATTATCATACTGAGATAATAATGTAATGTCAATTGTTATTGTTTCATTACTACAACCAAATCTTACAATAAATAGCCTACCGAAAATGCGGTCAAAAATGTTAAATATCATTCTCCAGTTATCCAGATGCAATATTTGAATATCAACTTTTGATTAACAGCTTGTTTACAAAACCCACATTCAGATTCTACCACGATTTCTAAGCAAGGCTAATTTGAAGACATTTTTCTAGTTTCGTTTTTGCAGATTTTTGGAAATTTACAGTAGATAAACAGTCCAACTTTGAGTAACATTTAGTCATGGAACCGGAGGACACCGACAAATCGGTTTTACAGGAACAATCGCGGACAATATTTTACGATCTTAGACAGAACTTAATAAAACTGCGTTCGCAAGACCAATCAGGTGAAAATACAGAAAGTCTAGCTGCAAAAGTTGCAGAGTTAATGACAAGGTTATACGACTACCACCTATCTTTGTATCAACTTTCCGGAAAATCATTTAATTCTGCAGGTCCATTTTGGAATGGCTAATCAATACTCACGAAATTTGAGTAAAAATGTAAAGCGTGGGAATCAATACAGATTCCATAACAAATAGCAGTGGCTTGGACCCGCAAAGATTGGGTGGCTTAACGTTACTAACCCCGATACACAGGAGAAGGGAATAGTTGTTGACCCAGATAGATTTCCTCTGATTGTTAAGGGGATTCGGCTCATTATCACCGGCGCACACACTCCAATGCAGGTTTTGCACAAGCTTAATAACGAATGGGGCTTCAGGACCAGGATAACAAGGCGTCAGGGAGGTAAGCCACTAAGTAAGAGTGCTTGGTATAAACTATTAGCAGATCCCTATCTTTACGGACTAATGATCCGCAGCGAAGGGGAGGAAATAGGAAACCATAAACCTGTGCTTAGTAAGGACGATTTTGATAAACTACAAATTATGTTAGGGCGTAAGGGGAAACCGCGGGTAGCAAAACACGAATTTGCCTATAAAAAAGAGGTGCTTAAATGTGGGGAATGCGGCGGGTCGGTGACAGCCGAAGAACACTGGCAGATTATTTGCCCGGAGTGTAGAACAAAGTTCAATAAGGCCAAGACAGCCGATAGGTGCAAGGGGTGCGAGCTTCTGATTGAGGAGATGAAAAATCCAAAGATTCTCCACTATGTTCACTATCATTGCACAAAACGTATCAACCCAAAATGTGCACAACGCAGTATTCCGCTACATAAACTTGAAAAACAGATTGACGAGGAACTTTCAAAGTTTGAAATAAAAGAGGAATTTAAGGACTGGGCAATCCAGTATTTGAACGAGTTAAACGATAATGAGGTTAAAGAACACTATGTAAGCCGAAATAATACCGGAGAAGCCCTCAAGGATACTATAAAGAGGCTGGATAGCCTTACCAAACTCTTTATATCGCCACAAAACTCCGAAAGAGAGCTGATGACGGAGGAAGAATACTCCTCACAGCGCAAACCCCCTCTTGAAGAAAAGGAGAGCTTGGCATGATTAGCAAAGGAAATAGACCAACAACAGGATAACTGGCATGATCTAATAGTAAATACCTTCAACTTTGCGTGTTATGCGCGTTACTGGTTTGCTAAGGGTGATTTAAAGGAGAAAACCGAGATACTCGGCGCACTTGGTTCGAACCTTACAATAACAGACAAAAAACTGTGTGTTGACGGTCTAAATCCATTTTTGATCATCGCGGACGAAAGGAGTAAAGTAGAAGAATTGTCCAAAATGTTCGAACCTGCAATAAAGCCTGATTTGTCGCACCGAAGTGCCCCTCTCAAAGAGCTTTGTCAATCTTGGCTGGCCGTTTACAAAAAATGTCGAACTTCATTTGATTAGCTCGCCTCGCCCCGCTCGGCTCGCAATGTGAGCGCGGCGTACATGTAACTTCGTTACAGTATAAACCCCTTTACCCTGAAAAACTCCTCAGAGTTTTTTACGGGCACCCGCCGTGCCTCCGTTATTTTTTGCGCGCGCGATTTTCTCGCCCTTCGGGCGAGGAGAGTTTTGTTATTTTAATCCTGGATTAATTGGAAGTCACTACAGTGCTTTTTAGAATCAGATGACAGGGTACTGAGATTTTGTGGTAGGGAGGTAATATATTTTTTTATGGCTTCTGGTAAATTTTTAGTGGAAGAAACTATTTCGTTGAAACGTTCTTGAGACCAACCGTAATAGAAACACGACTCTAGATTCCAAGTGTTAGCGCCACTAGCCAAACTCAATAATTTACCAATACCCTCACCACTACCGGCACCGTAAGTATCTACCACCATAACGTATAACTTTCCGTTTTGATAATCCATTAGGTAAGGATTATTACTCGATCCAGAAAGATCTTTGATGTGTGTAAATATTTTCCAAATACTGTCGTTTTTATTTGCATACAAAATACCGGAAATATCTCCTGATCGGACTATGTTCATATTCCCTTTTTGAAAGATTGCATATTCAACACCATTAAAAGTATATGTTTTATCAACTTGATCAGGCATTATTGAGGTGGGAACATTCCTATTTAAAACCAGAGGTCTGACGTTAGTTACCACAAAATGTCCTATCTTGTCCCCTTTGCTATATCCTGATTTATTTACATAGCCTGCAATAATTGTCTCTTTACCTATTTGGCTTTCCAACTCAGGCCATACATTGTTTTTGCTAGGTTTAATAATCAGTTTAAAATTTTGAGGCGTATCTTCAAAACTAAGCGTGCTCAAAGTAGACTTCGTTAATTTAAATTCGTAGTCATCGTCGATAAATGGATTTGTCCTTTTGTTTACCTGAAGAGGGCTTAGTTTGTAAAGTTCGTATATACCAGGCTTCACTTATCACAGCAACCACTAAAAGGATTACCAGAAATATCCAGTAATTAATTTTGATACTCTTTACACTTTTTGGGGCCATATTCGCAATGTCCATTTCCATATGTAATCTAAGTATAACAAATTTAAGACATGATCATTTTCGTGAATGTCTTGTTGCTTTTGTATTACAAGTTTTGGTATATTTTAGTTGGACTCAACTTTTACCAATTGCTATTTTTAATGGCGCATTTGGACAATCTGAGCAATCGGGTTGAGTCCACCGGATGCGCCATTTGAGATTTATAAAAGTTCTTTAAAATTTTTGCGTTTTTTCTAGACAAAATCAGAAATGATTTTGTCTTATACGAGCCGACAGTTTCGGAGGCACGGCGGGTGCCCGTAAAAAACTCTGAGGAGTTTTTCAGGGTAAAGGGGTTTATACTGTAACGAAGTTACATGTACGCCGCGCTCACATTGCGAGCCGAGCGGGGCGAGGCGAGCTAATCAAATGAAGTTCGACATTTTTTGTAAACGGCCAGCCAAGGATTCGAACGTATTTGTCGAAACCTGCTGTATACCTGAAACTTCAGAACTCGGAGTCGGAGTAGCAGAAATATCTTTTTGGTGCTCATAAACCGCCACGCCCACAGCTGTCGTCCCTGCCACAACTGTGCCGGCAAGCAAAATTTTGCCGAGTAACGTTCCGAATATAGCGGATATAAATTGGCCGACTTGTATTGTATCGGCGCTCAGGCCCAAAAACTCCCGTAGTTTAGACGTCTTTTTCTTCTCCTCCATTTCAAAGTGAGTATACACCTGGAGACTAAAAAATTTCTATGTTATCCTGTTGCAAACCAAATCTTTCTTTAAATTTCCGGCGCTATTTTGCACAACTTAAATATCTTGATTGTTGTAAAATTCAAGAATGAAACGAAACATAAAAATTACCTACTTACTAAGCTATCTTAAACACTCATGGTTTTGGATCGGCATTTGGGTTTTTTATTATTTGCGATTCACCGACTACGCAGGTATAGGCCTAATTGAAACCGTCATGATTGGCACAATGTCTTTATCAGAAATACCCACAGGTGCCATCGGAGATTTATTTGGTAAAAGAGTTACCCTTTTTATAGGCTTTTTCATGGAATCCGCGGGAAATTTTATAATGGCTTTTGCGCCCAATTTTAATGTTTTGGTCCTGTCTGTTATTATAATGTCTTTTGGCGGATCAATGTACTCGGGTACGTCAGAGGCACTTGCTTACGACTCGCTAAAACAAATCGGCAAAGAACGAAATTACAATAAAGTCACAGCAAACTCACAATCTTTTCAATGGATTGCCGTTACACTTACAGGAATAATAGGAGGGCTTTTATACAAAATTAACCCTTCGTACCCGTTTATAGCTTCGGGAATTTTCTTTTTTATTGGAGCGCTATTATGCCTTTTAATACACGAGCCCAGAATTGATACCGAAAAATTTTCTATTAGAAATTTCATAAATCAAAACAAGATCGGACTTAGAAGCTTATTTATAAATAGCGAAGTGAAACGGCTAACACTTTTTCTCGCGGCGATAGGAGCAATAATAGTTCTTTCTTGGGAAATGCTTGATGGTATATTAGGGATGGAGTTCGGCTATGATCCGCTAGGTCTTTCCGTTTTGTCGGCAGTTTTGTTTTTAGCAGCGGCTGGGGCATCACAATTGACTGCGTTTTTACATGAAAGGTTCGGGGCATCAAAAGCAATAATATTTCTCGCAATAATAACAATTGTTACTTTTTTAGTGTCACCTATTGCCGGCCTTATTATCGGAGGACTAAGTTTAATTCTTCGGTCAGCAGTACAAACGATAATAGTGAACTTAACTTCCGTTGTGATAAATGAGAACGTAGAATCAAAATATCGAGCTACAGCGCTTTCATCTTTTAATATGTTTAAAAACCTGCCTTACGTTCTGTCGGCCTATCTTCTTGGCAGCTTGATGGATACAATAACTGCCAGAAATTTTGCCTTTGTTTTAGGGGTATTGCTCGGAACACTACTTCTAATTAATAGTATTAGAACTAAAAATACCAGTAAACGTTATGCTAAAATGTAGACATGAAAATTATTAAAAAAGTCTACAAAATAAAATCTTCGGTCGAAAAAGTATGGGATGCGCTAACTAATCCAGTGACTATGGACAAATGGGGCGCAAACTCCGCCAAAATGAGCGACAAGCAAGACTTTGAGTTTTCGCTTTGGAATGGAGATATCTGGGGAAAAAACACAGAGGTTGTCTCCGGCAAAAAACTGGTGCAGGAGTGGTTTGCAGGAAAATGGTCCAAGCCTTCCATTGTTACTTTTACTTTGTCCGAAAAAGACGGAGTCACTACTCTGGCTTTGGTACATACCGGTGTCCCGGAAAAAGAGTTTGATTCGATAAATACTGGCTGGGACAGTTTTTACCTGGGAGAAATCAAAAAACTTCTTGAGCCTTAGTTAAATAATTCTCGTTTTAATAAATTAAGTGCCTCTACTAATAGTTTTCTGTTTTTTTCATTGTGTTTCCAGATGCTTGCTCCCGATGGGTGTGGTAGTGGAATTATCGACAGCTCTTTTTCCAATAAATTATACGGATCCAACTTGTACATATTCCCAATTACACTGTTTAATTGGCTAAACTGCATATCCAGACAATAACAAATAGATAATTTTCCAACAGGAACAACTAACTGCGGATTAAAATCTGAGATTCCAATTGAATAAAGCCAGTTGTTTAGCGTCGGCCAGTCATGCAAATCGCTCTTGTTTCTGGGCATCGCCTGGCCAATAAAAATTGCCCGCTTCATTACAGGTTTTCTTTGAAAAACTCCACTGTCCGTTGCATAGCGGTCGTAAAACTTAATCCCGTAAGATTGTGGCCACCTGAGGGATATTCAAATAGCTCGTGGCTTATCTTTGTGTCGTCTAATATCTCCATTAAATCACGACTGTAGCCGATGTTCACCACCCCATCGTCTACGGCGTGATGTATTTGAACAGCGCCACCTACACCAGCCAAATAATTCGTGGGGACAACTTGGTACCAAAAGTCGCTCGTGGGGTTGAAATCGCCATGAGTATTTCTAAGCTCCTCGCGCTTTTTTCTCCTTTCGGATTCTTGAGGCGGAGGCTGATAACTGTTATCGCTAATTCTATACTTTTGCATGTCTTCATAACTGTAAACTGCACCCGCCCAAATGACCACAGCCCGAATATCCTGCAACGCTACAAGGCTTCTAAAGACAATGTTGCCAGCCATCGAGTGACCCCAAAGGCCAATTTTGGCCTGATCAACAAAGTCCGCACCAAAAAGAGCGGCACGCGCATTCAGAGTATCAATAATATAATCTCCCGAATAATAAGCTCCACTGGCAACGCCCTCTGATTTAGCATGCCCCCGCAGGTCAATTTTGAAAACCACAAAACCATTTTTTGCCAAATAATCAACGTAAGAATTATAGTTAGCTGTCGTCTTGTAACTTGCCGGAGGGATGTAGCCGTGGATAAAAATAATCGCCGGCCAGGGGGGTGAACCCGTCGAAGGCACAGTTATAAGTCCGTTTATCTTTAGACCATCCGAGTTATAGCTTGTCAAATAAGAAGTGTATTGAGTGTTTTCGGAATATTTTTCAAGATTACCTAACTTACTCTCGTAAGTTCTTTCCCGTAAATACGGAAGTGTAATTTTCCTAAACTCAAGTGATATAGAATTAACCGGTTCGGAAGTTTTCTGAGGAGCCGAAACCCCTCCGGTTGACACAGAAATTTGCATTCTCGATAGCACATAGAAAATCACTGCCGTAGCTGTCACAAACCCCAACAATTTTTTTGACATCCGTATAGTTTACAATAAATGTACAATACTGTCCGAAGAGCTCTTTTAGTCAATTTTTAAACAAAAGGCTTAACAAAAAGGCAGAGATTGATATTAAAACAACAATTGGTCCCGGCGCCACCCCTAAAGATTGTGCAACCAGTATTCCGCAAGCGGCCGAAGCCACACCAATAACCGAAGACATTATCTGAAAACTTCTAACACTTTTTGTCATGTTTTTCGCAGCTACGGCGGGAACGATTACTAATGCACCCGTCAAAAGCGTTCCTACAAACTTCACGCCGAGTGCAACAACCAGGCCAACCAAAAGAAGATATGCAAGGTTTACTTTGTGCATTTTGACGCCCATCGACCGGGCCAGATCTTCCGAAACTACCCCAAGGAGCAGCCTGTCAGACAACTTCATTGCACCAAAGAAAATCAAAATCGATCCGCAAATCGTTACTAATCCGTCAAACAAATTTATATTTTCAATATTGCCAAAAAGAGCTTCGAGCAATTCCGGCTCCGGTGTTATTAAAATTCCCATTGCCAAACTTGCAGTAAAGAAAACCCCGACCAAGGCTTCAGAGTAAACTTCCGTCTTTTCCCCTAAATACCAAATTCCGAAAACCGCAAAAGTCAAAGCCATTATCGCCCCGACAATGGGGTTTAGGGAAAACGTGAGTGCAATCGCCATTCCGGGAAGAGCCACATGGCTTAAAGCATCACCAACCAAAGACATTCTCTTTAAAACCATAAAAGACCCCAGTAATCCCGAAGATGCTCCCACTAAAGATCCCACCAATATAAGGAAAATTGTATTAGCCATTGTGCTGATGTTCGTGATGTTTAAAAAAGTTAACCTCATCCCCGTAAAGCCGATTTAAGCTTGTTTTATCTATGGCGCTTCGGGGTGGACCAAAACACACCTTCTCTTTATTTAAACAAAGTACGTTCGCAGCATACTTATAAACAACCTCCAACTCGTGAGATATAAAAATAATAGTCAAATCTTCTTCTTCTTTTAATTTACTTATCAAGCTGTAGACCGTTTCTTCCGCAGATATATCCACACCGCTAGTAGGCTCGTCGAAAAGCAAAACATTAGGTCTACCAAGTATCGCAAAAGCAATTAGCACCCTCTGGAGCTCTCCACCGGACAATACTCCCAATTTTGTTCCTAAAAGCCGGCTTCCTCTGTGAATGGAGTGCAAATTATCACTTCCAAATCCCACTTTAATTAACGCCTCCTCAACTTTTAAGTGATCCTTCTCCTTAAACGACAAAAATTCATCCACGGTAAGCGGAACGTCTTTATCTACATACAACTTTTGAGGAACATAGCCAATAGTAGCACCGCTCGCCCAAATCACTTTTCCCTTGTACGGTAATAAACCCAAAATGCATTTAAACAATACAGTTTTACCTGCGCCATTCGGGCCGATAATTGCCAGCGTGTCGTCCTTTTTAACATCAAAGGAAATATCTTCAAGAATTTTGTGGCCGTCAAATACTACATTTAAACCGGTTACTTTGAGTAATAAATCGTCTGTCATTCCAAACCATTAAACAAATAAATGGCAAATCCCGTAAAATTCCAGTTTGTATTTTTTGCAATTTTCATTGACTAGATGGCTGTTGGAAGGCTTGTTGTGGCTTAGAGTCTGCTTCCATCAGCGAGTATACTTCGGTATAGCCACCGTTATGTTGGTGTGGTGCACTTCTAGCAATGTCCAGCGCTTCATTAAACGAGTCAAGGTTTACTACCATATAGCCGCCCGCCCCGTCTATAATGCTAGAAACGTGGTTTTCGGGCCCCTGGACTTTTTTTTGTTCTTCGGCAAAGGGCATGCCCGACTCATATTTACCCTCGTTTGTTAACCCCTGGATCCAGGTTTTCCATTCTTCCATGTGGGTGACCTTTGTTTCGGGCGTCGGGTCCCCGCCTTTAAATACTAACAAAAACTTCGCCATATATATCTCAAAATTAGTTTAACCAAAGTTATCCTGGATAGCAATTGGGCCAGAGATAACTTTTACCTACTGAAATTGCATACGCTGCCGTTTGAGTCGCTTCTTCGGCGTTATAACGAAGGCCTAAGTTTGCATCTTCACCCATCGCAGACCTACTAGTTTTCCACGCACCCGGGCCGAACTGAAAAAGACCAACATAAACCCCATTAGTCGAATTTGCAATCAGTCCAGACTCGCAAATAGCCAAGTGTCGCAAGACATTCACGTCCACGCCGTACTGGAGCGCAAAGCGTACCAAAAATTCTTGTATTTGCTCTTGGTTAAATTGAGGTGGAGGAATTACGGTAGGGACCGGTGATTGAGTAGGCGTGGAAACCGGCGAAGGAGTTTTGGCCAAAAGCCGATCAGTCTCTGGCTGAGAACTCGGTACAGCGCCTGGAGTAAGGCTCGGTTCGGTAGGTTCCCTCTTATACCATCTGGTAAACCAAGCAGCAAACATCACCGCTAAAAGGCATTCCAGTAAAAAAAACTTCTGCCAAGGTTTCATAATTTACTACTTTTGAAGGGCAGCGGCAGTTACCAACAAGACAAGAAAAAACAAGCAAAGCCAAGCCGTCGTGTAAACGACCAAATTAATCGCCTCACGTTTTTTGTCATTGAAAAATAGTTTATAAGGCCTGTAAAATACAATCAGCCCGCAAACCAGACCTGAAACTATAAAAAGCACCAAAAAAGCTACTGGACCTAAGTAACTAGGAACTTTGCCAAAAATTTCATTCCCCCTCCAAAAAAGCAATCCCACCAAGCCACAATAAAATGTAATTCCAAGTGACTGAAGAAGAGCCATCAATTTCAGAGAGCTTTTACCCACAAATCAATTATACTACCCGGGGCAAGCTGTGCTAAACTGACAGCATGAACAAAGTAATTAAAAGAGACGGTAACGTGGAAGATTTTGACACCGGGAAAATTGAGCGGATTGCCAAAGCAGCCGGACTCAATGACGTTGACTCCCAAAAGGTTGCTAAAAATGTGGCTGAATGGGTGCTTGCTCAGGGCAAACCGGTACAGACCGTAGATATCCGAAATGAGGTCGTCAACGAATTACAAAAAGTAAATTCTTATGCGGCAAATCTTTATCTGTGGTATGAAACCACTAAATACAAGCAGGATAAAGTCTAGTCTGCAACTATTCTCAACCTTCTTCACAATCTTCACACTCGCATTTTAGAGTCTTAAACCCTTCGTCGTTTAATAAGCTTTTTATCAAAGTGACCCTTCCACCTTTTTTATCTGGTTCTCTCGCCAACTCCCAAACTAACATGTGAATCAGGTGTCTTGCAGTCTCAGTCAGGGCTCTGTTGCCAAATATTGCCTTTGCCTTAGGAACCACGTTTCGATTTAAATAGACTGCGGACAACAAAGCTCCACCTGGTGTTATTTCGGGATGCCCGTCTTTTCCTTGCCTCCTGGCTAGTCCCATTAGCACTAAGTCATCCCAGGGAATTTTAGAAGCTCTGAAACTTAGCGACCTGTGTCTATAATACGCACCCAATGGCACCATAAAACCTGTCTTGGGAACTTTTTTATCAGATGCTGCGGCGTTAGCGACCTCTTTGTTGGTAGCCGGTTTAAGTACCTGCAAAAACCTTTCATCCGGCTCGGGAGTTTCTAAAACGGTTTTTACTAAGTCGGCTTTAACCTCTCCTACCTCAGACGATTTAACTCCCGCAACAGTGATTGGAATGGGCAACTCCGCAGGTTTTTGGTCTTCAAGTTCGCGCAAAACCTCAGCAAGAGTAAAAGCTTCTGCCTCTCTGATAAGTATTGCGGTTTTATACGTTGCAGTCAAGATTCTCGCCTTGACTTCCGCCAAAAGTAACTGGTCGATTCTTCTTTGAGGACCAGTCTCAATGCTACTCATTGCCTCGGCAATTGTCTTTCCACTATACAAAGTTATTATTCTCTCAATCTCTTTCGGTCCTATCCCAAGAAACTCACAGACCCCCAATACTTTCTCAACTTTATTTTCTGACATCGGCAGCTTGCCCGAATACGCTAGTGAAACGTCGTCGCCCATTACAAACCGCTGATCAAAATCGGCAAACATTACCTGTCCGATTTCTTCTTTACCCGGTATGTCATCACCATTAACCCTTGCTCCCAACTCCTCCCAAGCAACTTCGGGAAATTCCGGGTCCAATTGATCGGCAATTCTAAGCCTATCTGAGCCACCACCGGCAAATCCCCTAACGTGAACTACAAGAGGTATTTGTCTAGATAGAAAATCTCTAATTCTAGTCCTATTCAAATGACCAACTTTATAAACGTTGTGCTCTCCACGATTTACATAACCCACCTCTTCCAAAGCTTTCATATTTCTATATGCCGATGTCCTCTCCAAACCAGATAGTTCAACTATCGCTTTTCCAATAACTTTTCCGTCGTCTAATCCAACTAGGCCAGAAATTCTAGAAAGGAAATCCGCCAAGTGCGGTTCGAGTAGTCTTTCATCCGTCTCGTCAGCAACCCAATTGTTAAAATTTCTTTGATTTAGTATATGTGGCGGCTCGGGTCTGGAGAGCGCTTCGAGAAAATTATTTGGTCTTGTCAAAAGTCTGTAGCCAAGCCTTTTCGACACTTCTAGTAGTCCTACCTCCGAAAGTGGTCCTAGCATATGTTCATATAACTGCTCTAGAGTAAAATGACCCTCTGCCACTGCCGCTACCTCCTGGCGAGTTATCCATGGAACAAGAGATTGATTTACTTTTAGCCTCGTCAGCTCACCAAAGTAAGCTGCCATTGCTTTAGTTTCTTCAACCATTCTGACAGAAGCCACACTTCCGCCCTGGCGCAAAACCTGCAGGTCTATCAAAGAGTGATCAACTTCCACAATCACCCTACCTGTAAACGGTTCGGAAATTTCTGCCGGCTGGCGACGTCTAATTTCAAGCATTAACAAATTATACTATATCTTATAGTTTGGTTCTAGCGCACAACTTGAAATGTTTGTTATATAATTGCGCAATGACAAAGTATCAAGAATATTTCGAGCGAATGCTAAGCCAAAACAAGAAATTTTTCGATGAATTCAAGCTCATCCATGACAAATTTGCTTTAGACCAAGACCGTTGCCAGAATGAATACAACGAAATAGGAAGTAAGGCACTTTTAATAATTAAAGACTGGGAAGACAGGCTTTGCAAACAGTCGGAAAAGGCAGGCTACTCAACATTCACCGGTGGATTAGCCGAAAAATTTCAAGCCGAGATAAGAAGAAATTTTGCCATGATAGACTGGATCGGCGTATTAAATAAATCGTCAGAAAAAGACTTCGTTCTAAAAAAGCTACTTTGAACCCAAACTTTCCTTGTCAAAAGAAAAAACCAAATTCCTTTTCGCGGGTCCATTAAATTCGATCAAAACCACCCTCTGCCATTTTCCGAGCTTGAGTTTACTTCCCTTAAAGGGTATACAAACAGAAGGACCAATGAGCGTTGCCAATATGTGATCCTGCACATGCGTCGGGTCGTGAGGGTGGATGTAATCGAGTTTCGGAATAAGCTGACCGAACGCTTTTATCATGTCTTTATCTGTCCCCGGATCAAGGTCAGCTGTCGTAACTGCACAAGTTGTGTGCTTGACAAAGATGGTACACATTCCCTCGCCCTCACCGACACTTTTGAGTTCCTGCTCAATTTGCGGGGTAATGTCAACCACTTCACGCAGCTTTTTTGTCTCAACGACTAAATCAATCATACAATTTATAATACCACAAACGCCAATCCTGGATTTAGAGGTCAAGAAATTGGCTAGATCTTGGTCAATTTCAAGCGAAGTGAATTTCCCACAACTGATATCGAGGACGCTGCCATGGCAAAAGCCGCCAATGCAGGGTTAAGTAACCAGCCTGTAAAGGGGTATAAAATACCGGCGGCAACAGGAATCAGAATCACGTTATAACCAAATGCCCAAAATAAGTTTTGACGTATCGTATTCATTGTTCTTCGAGACAAATCAATTGCCGATACGACAGACTTCAAGTCCTTATTTAAAAGGGTAACGCCGGCAGATTCTATTGCTACGTCTGTCCCCGAACCCATCGCTATTCCGACATCAGCGCTGGCCAATGCGGGAGCATCATTAATTCCGTCCCCGACAAAGGCCACTGCAAACCCCGAACCACGAACTTTTAATCCTCTAACTTTGTCCGCTTTTTGATCAGGTAGTACGTCTGCCAAAACATTTTTTATACCAAGTGACTCTGCAATCGCTTTACCGGTCCTCTTGTTATCCCCTGTTATCATCCAAACCGCAACCCTCTTTTTAGTCAAAATATTTATAGTTTCCTTAGCACTTTGCTTAGGCACGTCGGCAACTGCGACAATTCCAAGCAGTTTTTTCTTTTCTGCCAGAAACATTACCGTTTTGCCCCTAGCTTCAAGCCCAATCGAATCTTTTTCCAAGTCGCGAGTATCAACGCCTGACTCGGCCATTAATTTTCTATTGCCAAAATAGTACATCTTCCTTTCAATAGATCCTCTTATACCCATTCCATGCAGAGCCTTAAAATCACTGACCGGCAGCGCGTTTATTTCTTTTTTGCGTGCTTGTTCCAAAACAGCCTCTGCCAAAGAATGCTCCGATCCTTTTTCCAAACTTGCAGCAATTTGTAATAAATTTCGAATTCTACCTGCCTGCCGGCGAGATAGGAATTTTAAATTTTTAACTGGAGTGACGTCGGTCACGACTGGTTTGCCTTCCGTCAAGGTTCCCGTTTTATCAAAGATAATGGTGTTAATTTTGTTTGCAATCTCGAGTGCTTCCGCGTCCTTTATCAAAATCCCTTTTTCGGCGCCCTTGCCCACTCCTACCATAATCGCAGTCGGCGTCGCTAGTCCCAAAGCACAGGGGCAAGCGATAATTAACACAGCTATCATATTGGAAAATGCAAATGAAAAACCTGAAGTTACATACCAGACGACGAAAACCGAAGTCGCAATCATCAAAACAACCGGTACAAAGACGCCGGAGACTTTATCTGCAAGGCGCGCAATAGGCGAGCGGGAACTTTGGGCTTCACTTACCATCTTTACAATCTGGGCAAGGACAGTATCTCGACCTACTTTGGTGGCTCGCATAACAAAACTGCTGCTTGTATTAAATGTTGCCCCAATAACAGCATCTCCCTGGCCCTTGTCAACAGGCATTGACTCACCTGTAACCATAGATTCGTCCAGACTGGAAGACCCCTCGGTAATCACTCCGTCAACAGGAATTTTTTCCCCTGGCCGGACCCGGATTAAGTCATCTACCTTGACTTCTTCAACGGGTACATCAGTTTCTTTTTCACCTCTAATAACTCTGGCCGTTTTCGGAGCGAGCCCAAGCAATTTACTAATAGCATCGCTGGTATGTGCCTTGGCTTTTGCCTCCAAATACCGACCCAGTAAAATCAGTGTAATAATCACGGCCGATGTATCAAAATACATTGCCCCGTCAGCATTAAGAGATATTACCGAATATAGATAGGCAACCGAGGTACCGATAGCAATTAATGTATCCATACTTGCAGCTCGGTTTCTTAGCCCCGACCAAGTAGCCAAATAAAATTCCCTCCCCGCCCAAAACTGCACCGGCGTAGCAAGAAACCACAAGAGATAAGGGTTCATCTGCGTGAAACTTCCCAAGAGAATAGCTATGCTCAGAATTGAAGAAACTATTACTTTAATTTTCAGTTCCTGTAGTTGCCTTGTTTTTTCTTCTTCTTTTAGCTCTTGGGTATCCTTCCCCAATATCGCTTTATAGCCGGCGCTCTGTACTGCCTTTTCCAAGTCTTTAGGACTACAAACTGTATTACTATACTCGACACTTGCCTGTTCGCTTCCATAATTTACCTGTGCGTTAACTACGCCTGAAGTACTTTTCAGACTACGTTCAATCAACCGCGCACAACTGGCACAGTGCATACCTATTACAGGAAAACTGAGTTTTGCGATTTGAGTCATGAGTTTAACCCACCACTATCTTCCCCTTAAACATATTCATTGCACAATGAAATTCATATTTTCCCCGTTCTTTAGGATTAATTTCAACATTTACCGGTTCGTTCATCGGTAAATACCTTTTAATTTTAAAATCAGGAAAGACAAGCTCTTCCAAACAACTATTTGAGTCCTTCCTCAAAAAGGTTAATGTTGTAGTTTTGTCTTTTTCTAATCTTATTACGGACGGTTTATAACCACCCTCAACGGTTACTGTCAACTTGTTGGCCGCAACGGTTGCGGCCTCCTTTTTCCCAAAGAAAAACCAGTACACAAAACCAATAACCCCAACTCCTAAAACGGTCACAACTATTTTATCCATTTTTTATATGCTACCTGCCGTCCTTTTAAACAAGTCGAGGACTTCTTCGATTAATTTCTCTCTTTCCGACTTCGTACCGTGGATCTCTTTAAAAACACAGGAGTGAAGATGGCCGTGAAGCAAGCGCTCATCAACCTTTTTCAAAGCGGCCTGAACCGCACGGGACTGGTGTATGACATCGGGGCAGTAAGCACCGCTTTCAACCATTTCCCTAACCTTTCTCAAATGGCCTTCGGCCCGAGCCAATCTGTCTGCAACTTCTTTCCTGACTTTAGTATCCATCTTAATTCACTCCGTCCCTATCCCCCCGATGGGGATATTAAAATCATAGACTTCCTCTTGTTTTTGTCAAGAATCAAAAAGTACTCCTTGATTGGTAAGGTTTACTTATTTAAAATCGACTGATATGAATACGTTCTGGCTAGCTTTCGTCACCGGGCTCACAACCGGTGGTGTATCCTGTTTAGCCGTCCAAGGCGGACTCTTATCGTCTACTATCGCGAATCAACAATCTACCGGGTCAAAACAAACAGTGGCCGCATTTCTAGCCTCAAAATTACTGGCCTACACAATCCTAGGCGGTCTTCTTGGCTTAATAGGAAGCGCAGTCACTTTCAGTTTAACGCTCCAAGGCTTGATGCAGATAGCAGCAGGGCTTTTTATGTTAGCCACGGCCGGAAGATTACTCAACCTACACCCTGTTTTTCGCTACACAGTGTTTACCCCTCCAAAGTTCATACTCCGAAAGCTTCGCAACAGAAGCCACAATGCCTCGACCTTCGCTCCCGCATTTCTGGGAGGTTTAACCGTTTTTATTCCTTGTGGAGTAACACAAGCCATGATGGTTCTGGCGGTCGCCAGCGGAAGTGTATTTTCAGGTGCAGCTATAATGTTCTTTTTTACGCTGGGAACAACACCTGTCTTCGGCATTATAGGCGCTGCAGCATTAGAGCTTCTAAGCAAAAAGCCGTTCGCCTATCTTGCCGCCAGTGTGGTCACGATTCTTGGAATTTTGGCTATTAACACGGGGCAGGTCCTCCGGGGCTCCCCTCACACAATCCAAAACTACATTAAAGTTGCTGCAAAGGGTCAAGACGCTTACACATTACAAGGAAAAACTGCAGGCCTTGACAATGCCGGAATGCAAGTGGTTAGTATAGACGTATCAAATTATGGCTATTCGGCGTCAGCTTCCGTGCTAAAAGTTGGCGTGCCGGTGAAACTGAAATTAAAAACTCAAAACGTGACAAGCTGTTCAAGGGCATTTACAATTCCTGTTCTTAATCTGACAAAAATTCTTCCGGAATCTGGTGAAGAAATTTTAGAGTTCACACCCGCTAAACCGGGCCGGCTTGCATACAACTGCTCAATGGGCATGTACACTGGATCATTCACAGTTGTTGAATAATCCAATTTCAAAATCAAACCTGTCTGCCGACAGGCAGGTGTAAAAAAACATGAAAATTATTAAAAGGACTTACAAAGTTGCTGGTATGGATTGCGTATCGTGTGCAGCTTTGCTTGAAATGGATTTGGAAGATTTGGGAATTAATGCAAAGTGTAGTTATCCAAAACAGACATTAAACGTCGAGTTTGACCCAAAAAACACAAATGAAGATATGATCAAAAAAGTGGCCAAATCCTCAGGTTACTCACTCTCCTAATAATTAGCTGGTATAATTGCAACTGATGATTACTATTTATGAAAACATCGAGGGGCAAAAGCGGGAAACCCAGCTAAACATATCTCCTAAATCCACGAACAACATCTCGAATGTTCTATTTTCCCCGTTTGGAAATAAGTTTTTAAATGACTTAACCCAAAAAACAAACCTTGACGAAGAAAATGAAATGATGGTCAGAGTAAGCGAAGCTTTGGGGGGCTTGGTTTATATATACGAACGCATCCGTAATGTTATCGAATACAAAGGTGAAAACGTGCTTCGCAGATCTTCGATTGAACGCATGATTAAAAGATTACTCTGGGAGCGGCCAAGACACAATTCGTTAAAGGTCGCAGAGGCTTTGATCAAAGAACTCATTTGGTCGCGTTACCTTCCCAACAACAAAGTTCCCCACTCCAAAATAACCCAAATAGCCGAAATTGTTGAAAAATACAAATACCTGATCGCGACGATTCATGAACGAGGAACAGTTCTTGCTTATTCAAGGCTCCGTGAATGGGTTTGGGGTATTGCTTCATGCGAAATCGAAGAAGCACTGCAAGCTTCTAAAAAAGAAGAATACGTTGAGCTTATGCATTCATGGTTTCTGAATTATTACGATTGGACAGACAATCAAATCAGCGACCACGAAAAAGACATCCAAATTTACTTGGCTGTCCACCGCAGTCTCGTAAAATCGGACGAAGCGATAATGCGGTACCACCTAGTTCTAAAGGAGATCCCAAATTGGACAAATGCAAAAAACGAAGATGTTGATAGATTTACAAAAAGTTTCTCCAAAATGCATGAGGAGATCGAAGACCACCTAAGTCACCCAAACAGAATGGCGCTTTTCAGGGTAGTTCAAAAACATGCTGCCCCGTTTTTAATCTTAAGAGAATTCATCGAGCGTGAAGGCGATTACCTTAAAATTCTCCAAGACCCGGCAAAATTTGAATCAAGCATATACGAACTTTGTGAAATAAATTACGCCAAAATCAGAAACAAAGTAAATAGAGGTATAGTCCGAAGTATACTGTATATCTTTGTAACTAAAATATTCATCGCTTTTTTGCTCGAAACTCCTTATGAACTTCTACGATTTGGGGCACTAAGATTTATTCCGCTTGCAATTAACATTTCGGTACCGCCCTTGATGATGACGCTTATTGGGTTAACCATCCGCATCCCCAGCGAGCAAAACTCAAGGAGAATACTCAACAAATTAAAAACAATTATTTATACAGTCGAAAGCCCGACAAAACAGAAGTTTTCACTTAAAAAGGCGTCTAGAAGCGGCAGGGCTTCACTGGTATTCTCAACAATATACCTAGTTCTTTTTTTGCTGGTTTTTGGCGGAGTTTCATATCTCCTGTTCAAACTCGACTTCACAATTCTTGCAATACTGATATTTTTCATGTTTGTTTCCATGGTTTTGCTTTTTGGCTCTCGTGTGCGATTTACGGCATCCCAATTGTCTATCACCCCCGAAAGAGAAGGTTTAATTAAACAAATTATTGATAATCTTTCTCTTCCCTTCCTAAGTATGGGGGTCTATCTGTCCAAAGGTATAGCAAAGCTTAATTTCCTTACAATACTGCTTGATTTTCTAATCGAAGCGCCTCTCAAAATTATAGTAGAAGTAATCGAAGAGTGGACCAGTTTTATTCGCGAAAAGCGTGAAGAAGTCGTTGAAGTACCCGAGCAATAATTATTTCAATATACAATTTTAATCTTTGCGCTTTCAATATAAACTTTTGAGCTGTCGAAAGATCGGAATTGCACGCGGTATAAATTTTTTCCCGACCACAAATTAGCTACCCCCGAGGAAACTAAAGTCGTAGTCAATTTATCTGTTTCTATATCACTCCCTGTAACCCCAATCCCATGAGTTACGTCGTAAAGCCTCACTTGCGCTTTACCACTATCTGCATGGAGCGACGCTTCAAAATAAACCTTTGCACCGTCGCCATAATCATTTTTAAGATCTACCCAGACTTCGCTTGAAGTAATATTTTGCCAATCCGGTGAGTTGGTAGATGCCTGGGCAATCAAAGTGATATAGTCAGTGTTTTTCTTGACAATTGTACTGGGTGTGGGAACTGCGATCGGACTACTCGCGGTTGTGGGTGTAGCTATCGGCGTTGTGGTAAAAAGCTGATCTTCCTCTGGAAGCGGCGTAGAAATACTAGGCATACTCTCAACAATTTTGACCATCGAATTGTTTGCAGAAAGTCTTTTTTCAAAAGAATCAATTCTGGTATATAGATAAAAACTAAAAGGAACAAGCAAGATAACTGCAACAAAAAGTAATAGCGTAATAAGAAAATGTATTTTTGGAGCAGCTATTTTCATTTATTTTTTCTTGACTTTGACTCCGCGCGCTAAATCCTCAATCTTAAATCCTAAATCATAAATCTTTCTTCGTATTTCATCAGCTTCTTTATATCTCCTTCCTCTTCTCGAGTTTTCTCTTTGTTTAACTAATTCCTGAACTTCCTTTGGAATTTGAGAATTGGAAATTGTAAATTTAGAAAGCTGGAGACCAAGAACTTGGTCAAAGCTTTCGATAAGATCATATTTATCATAATCCGGAATATTGGCCTTAACAACTTCCCAAAACACCGACAGCGCTTGGGGCATATTCAGATCGTCAGCGATAGCTTTTTCAAATTTTTCCCTGTAGAAATTTACTTTAGCCAATTTATCGACAGACAAAGTTGTTCGCCCTCTTGAATCGCGGTAATCGGTGACAATTCCCTGAAGCTTGTTCAAAGAAGTTTGGGCGGCTGCTAGCGCATCCCATGTAAAATTTATCTGTTGTTTATAGTGGCCGGAAAAGTAAAAATAGCGAAGTGCTAAAGGATCAATATTTTTAGCTTCAACATCATACAATGTGTAAGCATTGCCTTCGCTTTTACCCATTCGCTTACCGTCAACGGTTAAAAATGCACCGTGTACCCAATATCTCACAAACGGGTGTTTACCTGTTGCCGCCTCGCTTTGAGCAACTTCGTTTGGGTGATGGGTACTTTTTAAATCTTCACCGCCGGCATGAATGTCAAATTGTTCACCCAAATATTTCATACTCATTGCCGAGCACTCTATATGCCAGCCGGGAAAACCCACTCCCCAAGGGCTGTCCCATTCCATATGGCGTTTTACTCCAGTAGGAGAAAACTTCCAAAGAGCAAAGTCTCTTGGATTTTTTTTTTGTAGATTTGGCTCGACTCTCGCTCCTTCTTTAATCTTTTGAAGAGTCGAAAGCTCTCCATAAACATTCCCTGCTGTTTCATATGCTTGTACATCAAAATATATTCCGTCATCAATCTTATATGCATAACCTTTGCTATGAATTTTTTCAACCAGTTCAATTTGTTCTTTAATGTATTCCGTTGCTCTTGTGAACTTTTCAGGCCTTGTCAGATTCAATTTTTCATACGACTCTAAAAAGTCTTTTATATAAAACTCGGCGATATCCCATGCGCTTTTTCCTTGCTTTTTAGCTGCCTTTTCCATCCTGTCCTCGCCTATGTCGGCGTCCCCCAGGTTATCTCCTGTAAAGTGGCCCACATCCGTCAAATTCATATAAAATATAGGTTTATAACCCAAGTATTTTAAAACCCTCAGCAAAACGTCGCTTAGTGTATAAGTACGCCAGTTACCTATTGTCGGGTAATCATAAACAGTCGGCCCACAAGTGTATATCCCGACATCAGGAGGATTAATTGCTTCAAACTTTTCCTTTTTACCTGTTAATGAGTTAGTTAGATATAAATCAGCCATTATAGTTTATTGCGATACGTTGCGGCCTTTTTCGGCACGGCCTACGACATTTGAAAGACCGCCTTTTTTCGGACCTTTCGCACCCGGCCCTTTCCCTATCGAAGGCTTACTCGCAGTCATTGGCGCTTCACGGGGCCTAGCCGCCTCCAATTGTTGTCGTCTGACCATCTCTGCTTGCTCATTTTGTTGCTTCTCCTGCTCTTTCTGCCGCCTTATCTGGGCCATTTCCTCTTCAAGTTGCCGCGCACGAGCGACATCAAGTTTTTGAATTTCACCCTCGTCCACAAACCCCGTGTGAGTGCCTGGCAAATTATAAAGGTCGGGGGCTCCTGCCTGCGCCGACTGGTCAGACGGTTGCTGCAGTTTGGTTTCACCTGTTATTTGTAACCCGGTGCTTTTAGCAATCTCTCTAGTTTCCTCACCCAGCATTTTCCCAAACTGCACAAGCGATTTCCCGACAACTCTTGTGCCTTTTACCAAAGGATTAGCCATAACTACATTTCCCTCCTTCCCTCAATAGCCTGTATCAATGTCACATCATCCGCGTATTCCAAGTCTGCTCCCCTCGGTATCCCCATCCCTAGGCGCGAGACTTTGGGTTTTGGGTTTTGGGTTTTGAGTTTTTTATTAAGGTACATTGCAGTTGCCTCGCCTTCCATTGTAGGGTTAGTAGCAATAATAACTTCCTTAACAGGACCGCCATTTGTCAGTCTTTTGGACAAATCTTCGATATAAATTTCATCCGGGCCAATATTCTCTAAGGGGCTGATTGCTCCATGAAGAACATGATACAAGCCATTGTATTTTCCCATTCTTTCAATTGCAACTACATCAAGCGGTTGCTCAACTACAATAATAATTTTTGAGTCGCGGCTTGAATCACTACACAAATTACAAGGGTCGCTTTCCGAAACATTGCGGCAAATAGAACATAAAACAGTGTTTTTCTTCAGGTTAATTAGGGACCGACCAAATAAGTCAAGCTCACTTTGGGGAACATGCAGTAAATAGTATGTCAGTCGCTGGGAGGTTCTCGGCCCAATGCCGGGAAGTTTTTCAAAAGATTCGACTAAAGCTTGAACCGCTCTCGGTATCTTCATGTCAAGGAAATTATAGCAATTCTTAACTATCGGGGGAAATTTTAAATTGTTCTTTGGGCTACTGACCGAAGCCTTTGAGTATCCCGGAAAGGCCGCCGCCTGCATCCATCATTTTTTTAGCCGCTTTCTTCTGAACTTCTTTTAAAGCGGAATTGATTGCATCAACAATATCCTTTCTCTCCTCCCCGTCAAGTTCTATTCTTATAATTTTTTGGTCACCAGAAACGACCACTTTAATACCGTCACGCTCAAAACTTTCCGTAACACCGGCCAATTGCTTCTGAAGGTTCAACGCCTGCTGACGCATTTTAAGCAATTCTCCTGCTTGTCTTACTTTGTCGAACATTGTTTAGCTAGTCAGTACTATGAGCCAAATATTTCTTTTGCCGCTTCCATTATATCAATGTCTGTATTCTCCGTCAACGCATTTCCTGTCTTTTTTATTCCCCCAATGACTTTTTTCTTAGGTTGGTCAGTTAATATGCAAACTACTCTCACCGGCGAGCCAACAACAGACGTTAGGATATCTTCCAAAGTCTTTCTATAAACGTCCGCCTCTAACCGTTCTTTGTGAAACTTGTAATAAACCCCCAAGCGTAAATTTTTACCGTCAAAGTCCAAGGGCTTACTCGACCGAAGCAGCGCTTCTACTGACACGTTTTTCTGTCTGACTTGCGAGAGCACTTTCTGCCAGACATCGCTTTCAAATTTCAAATCAACATTGCCGTTAGCAACAACATCTTCCGAGTGGCCATTCGTAACTTTGTCCCTCGGTTTCGTATTTTTAACTACGCTCACCACCGGCTTATCCTGACCGGTTTTTTGCTTCCAGGCAATCAACTCCATCTCAAGAGATAACTGCGGAAGCGGCGTGTCGGAATACTTTTTTTGAGCCACCATTAACACTTCTATCAATGAAACTGATTCATTTCTGATTAGATAGTCAAAAGCGTCGGTCTTGCCAACGCCGAGCTTGGCTAAAAGCGATTCGTGAAGAGAGGCAATCATCCCGTCAATGAGCTCTCTAACCGATCCCCCTTTGTTAATCATTGCCTCCAACTCCTCAATAATTGCCTTGATATCTTTCTTGGCTATTATTTCAATATATTGCTTTGCTGTAATAGTTTTATTTTGTGTGACAAAACTCCTGGCTTTCTCCTGCGACAACTCCGTCTCCCCCACCATCATCTGTTCAATAATCTTGATGGCGTCTCTAAACGATCCGTCTGCAGCGAGCGCCACAACATCAAACGCCTCGTCATCAACCTTCCATTTCTCGCCTTTGGCAACACGGCTAAGTAACCTTTTAATTTCCGGCAAACTGGCTTTAGTAAAGACAATATTCGTCAGTCGCGATCTAACCGTTGGTATCAATTTTTCGGGGTTGGTAGTGGCCAAAATAAAGACAACGTGACTAGGCGGCTCTTCGAGTGTCTTTAAAAAAGCATTTGCCGCCTCGAGAGTCAACATATGTGCTTCGTCAACTACATAAACCTTTGTTTTAGCCGATACAGGTGACAGCTTTACCGCTTCGCGAAGGGATCTGATGTCGTCAATCCCGCGGTTACTTGCGGCATCCATCTCGATAACATCAAGGCTGTTTCCTTTGGTAACCGCCTCGCATTGCATGCACCTGTTGCACGGCTCTCCTGACTTACCGGGTTTTTCACAATTAATTGCCTTTGCCAAAATTCTTGCCGCCGAAGTTTTTCCAATTCCCTTAGGTCCGGAAAAAAGCAGGGCATGGGGAATTTTCCCCGAGGCAATTATTTTTTTAAGTCCCTCGCGCGCACTTGTCGAATCAAGCTCTCCGATGGTCTGAGGTCTGTACTTGAGGTATAGGGTCATAGAAATGTATACCAATATCCAATAAATACCAATTCCCAATAAAATTCAATTGGCAATTTGGCATTTGAAATTTAATCGTGGTGAATACCTGCCAAATGAAGTGCACCATGCTCCGCTAACTCTAATACAACTTGTTCAACTAATTTCCCGCTTGTGTTTGCCGTTTCAACCGCCTTCGGATAACCAATAATTATCTCTCCCAGATAAAGATCATGTCCCGGCTGATAGATAAATGGCTGGTCAATTTCAGAGTCAGGAAAAGCCAAAACCGGGTGCTCTCCAGCAACTTGCTCGCTTTCACCTAAGTACGACATGGCCAGTTCCGCTATTTTTTTCCTGCCGACAAGTGCTACTTCAACCGTCGAATCGGACATTATCCCGTTTTTTTCGAGTACCAACTGGACAACGGCCTTTATTTTTGTTGCCTTAATCGGGTAGTTACTCTGTTTGTAGACATTGACTTTGATCATCCAAGCTTACCTTTTACTACCCGGGCAACTTTAGCACCGTCTGCTCTTCCTTTTACCTTGGCCATTACAAGCCCCATAGTGCGTCCAAAGTCACCACCACTCTCGGCTACTGCGCTTGACACAATTTCTTCCAATTCCACCCCGGACAGTTCTTTGGGCAAATAGTCTTTTAATATTGCCAGTTCTTTTTTTTCTTTTGCTGACCGCGCTGCTTCACCGGCTTTGTCATAAATCTCAATAGCGTCTCTACGCTTTTTGGCTTCTTTGTTTACGACAGCCAATTCTTCTTCCGTCGACAAAACGTGTTGCTTGGCAATTCTGTCGTAATTAAGAGCCGAGGAGAGCATGCGCAGAGTCGAAAGTCTAATTTCGTCTCTGGCCTTAAGTGCCTCAATAATCTGTTTTTGAATAGTGTCTGCGATCATCTTTTCCGATATCCACTTATTAACCGTATTTTATCTCCTAGACTTTTTAACTCTTCATCTGGCGCCCTGTCGGCATCATGAGAGGATAAATACCCTGGATACTTTTTGAAAAAAACTTTTTTGGATCTCTCGATTTTCTCCCACCATTTAAGCTCTGATGTCCCGTGCATAGGAAATAACTTTGAATGCAAGTGATCTACACCAAAACCTTCAAAAAACATTCCGCATCTTGATACATCATCAAAGGACTTATCCAAAATTTTTGCGACTTTTTTAGTTGCTACTACTAGATCCGATAGGATTTTGTCATTATTAGCAAACGCATAGCTAGGATTGTGCATTTTGGTTGCAACTATAGTAAAGCCTTCTGTATTTGGAAAAATACTTAAGAAAGCAATGTGCTTTTTGTCCTCCCAAATCACTTCAGCAGGAAGTTCCCCTTTAACAATTTTACAAAAAACACAATCATCCATAACGAACATCAGTATAGTGATTTAAACATGTGAAATCAACGATTGAGAAAAAGGGTACTATAGGATACAATCACCCAATGGAAAGAAGGTTTGGAAGGAGAGGCTTTAATAGGGTTTTTGGACTAGGAATACCACTCGCACTTGCTCTGGCTGCTTGTGATACACCTGACAAACCACCCTTACTTGAGCCAATTAATGTTCCTGGATCAGAGTTCGATTTCATCAGAGACTATTATCCCGAATTAGGCGATAAACTAGTTACTCAGGCTTTTTCTTTCTCTCACGAGGGTGTTGGTAGTAGTGCTATAACTACAATTTACTCCTTTGCTGGCGATCGAGTAGTAGATCCTAATACTGCAAAACGTACGTTCGAATATTTTTATTCGCTATCACAACCGCCACGTTTCGTAATTTTTGATAACCAAAGTTTCAATTTTACGTCGGAACTAACCAGATTTGAAAAAGTAACAAATCATTACGTTGTAATTATTCCGAAAGGTTTTCCGCCACCAAAATGGGGTACTAATGACTTTTCGGCATACACTGGTCATTTCGCTATTAATCATAATCAAGAACCAGTCTATACAGTCTCCGTCATTAAAACCGGAATAAGTACTAGTAACGATATTATGGGTTTAGCGGTTGAAGCCTGCAATGCGACGGTTCGTGTAAATAACCTCCGGGTAGATAAGTCTAACAACGGTTCCACTAATTTCGTGCTTCCAGACGGAACGGAAGTAGACGATGGATTAGCCGCCCAAGAAGTCATTTGTAATTCACTAGGTTTGGCATTTGCAAACAAACAACTTGGTTTTGCTTATCCGATCTATAGACTCGAGGGAGTACAACCAGCGTTGCACACTAGAAATCTCGGCTTTATGGTTGATGAAGAAATGTACGCAAGTATACCTCAAATTGGATCTGCTATATCTCAGATATCTAAACCATAATCAGTTTAGACCTTGACCAACTAAATTAGCGATGTCACCGCTTTAGCAAGCTTGTCGGGATCGTGACGGACGACACTTCTGGTAAGTTTGTCCGACTCAAGCTTTTGGTAAAAGTGCTTTGACACTAAGTCTCTTCTTATAATTTTAAGTTTACCTGAATCAACTATATTATCTTCTACAGGACCCGTGTCTACCTGGCTGTACCAGTCAATAACATTCTTTGGGAAATCTGTTTTATTAATTAAACAGTAATCCATAACTTCTTTCCCCAGATACTTTTCCAACTCGCTTATGAAGTTTTTTGCTTTAAACCCAACAGTTTGCCCAAATCTGGTCATCAAATTCATAACAAAAACTTTTTTTGCCCTGGACTTTACAATTGCCTCTTTTATGCCGGCAACAACGATGTTTGGCAGTAAACTTGTATATAAATCCCCCGGCCCCAAAACAAGAAGGTCGGCTGCTTTAATTACGGCAATTGCCTTTGGATTTACATAAGGAGCCGGAAAAAGCTCCAAATTCACAATGTGCTCTTTCCACAAGCTTTCGTGTGGATCGTCAATGTAATGCTCGCCCAATATTTGCCTTTTGTTGGTCTAGGTGGCAACTAAATTGGTTGTGTCAAAGGTAACCGGAAGCACTTTACCTTTGACGTCCAAAAGTTGGCACGTTTTATAAATCGCTTTTTCTTGAGAACCATAAATATCGGCCAGGGCCGCCATAAATAAATTACCAAAAGTCATTCCGGAAATCCCTGTACCGCTGACATACCTATAGCTGAAAAGTTTCCTAAGAATTTTATCCGATTTACCAGAAGCCAAAGCAACTATACACTGTCTAATATCGGAAGTTGGAAGAAGTCCAAATTCATCTCGGATGACTCTGTTGCTGCCGCCCGAGTCCATCATGGAAACAATTACAGACAAATCTACAGGGTACTTTTTCAATCCGGACAAAACCACAAACGTTCCAGTACCGCCGCCAATCACCACAATCCTTTTTCTTTTCATACCTTCCAGCCGCTGAAATTATATCAAAGCAGTTTGCTTATCACCTTATCAAAAGTAAGAAGTGCGGCATTTCTTTTTGTTCTTTCCTTCCACTCGATTTTGTCGCCGATTTTTTTGGAAACCGTCAGGCGGACAGGAATGCCGATCAGGTCTGCATCCGCAAACTTCTCTCCTGCCGATATGCGTCTGTCGTCATATAAAACCTCAACTTTTGCTTTGGTTAACTTCTCGTAGACCGATTGTGCATTTTTCTCCAGTTCAATTAAATGAACTTGAAATGGCGCGACCTGTGGTGGCCAAATAATTCCGACTTTGTCGTGGTTAACTTCCACTAAAGCTCCCATAACTCGTGTTGGTCCTATACCGTAACTCCCAAACCAAACAGGTTTTTTTGAACCCTCTTTGTCAGTAAAAAACACTCTCATCTTTTCAGCATACATTGTCCCTAGTGGAAAAATATTTCCCACTTCGATTGCTTTTGAGCTTTTGATCTTTTCCTTTTTACACCTTGGGCAGAGATTATCTGCTTTACCGTTTTCGAATACTTCAAGATTTGCGCCCCAGGAACAGTCATCACAATAAAAAATTGTATCCTCTCCGCCACTTGAGAGCACTTGGAATTCATGAGTATGTTTGTCGGTAAAGACTCCGCCTGAAGCTTCGGTTATCCTAAAGTCAAACCCAAGTCCGGTAAAAATATTAGTATAGGCGGATTTAACCACTTCGTAGTAGCGCATCAAATCTTTTTCACTTTCGTGAGCACTATACAAATCCTTCATCATGAATTCGCGGCCACGGAGAATTCCCGACCTTGCCCTAAGTTCATTTCTAAATTTCGTTGAAAAGTGGTAAACCGAAATAGGTAGGTCTTGATAACTTTTGATATTTTTTCGCAGTAAATCCATGACAATCTCTTCGTGAGTAAACGATAATACGTATTCTTTTCCTTCTTGGGACTTTAACTTATACATGATTTCGGAAGCCGTTTCCCATCTGCCGGTTTCGTTCCAGATAGTTTTAGGGTGTAAAAGCGGCATAAGCATTTCTTGCCCACCAATAGCATCCATTTCCTTGCGGATAATATTATTAATCTTTGTGACAACTCTCCAACCCAAGGGCAGAAGTGTCCAACTGCCGGACATCAGCTGATCTATAAAGCCGGCACGGACTAAGAGTTTATGGTTCACACTTTCCGCTTCTCTCGGCGCTTCTTTTCTTGTCTTTGGAAACAGCTTACTTTGAAGCATGAGTCAAATATACCAAAGTTTTCGCTAAAAAACCATAGATCGGTAATTCGAATTGTTGTAAAATAACCTCATGGGTGCATATTCTCCAGATATTTCAGCTTCACTTGAAAGGGGAATAATCCCAGAGGAACTACAACAGCCGGGCGATCTTAGTCCGCGGCTTACAAGAAAAATTGTATTCTCGGTCTCTAACCTGGCGCAGGAAATGGCTAAGTCCGGCATCGAAGAAGAAATTATTGGCAGCATCAATTTTGGGAAACGAGTATTTGGAAAAGAAGGCTCAATGTACACAATATCTGCAGGCGAGTACTCTATTGCCGTTTTTAATTCTAAAGCCTCGAACAGCGACAAAGAAAGCCTTCGAGAGATTAGATTTCGAAAAAAAGACGATCCGAATGAAGTTTTCATTTCCTTTTCAGGAGATGACCCTAACTCAATTGGCACCAAAGTAGAACTCTATGACGCCGAAAAAAATGAAAAAGAACCGGCCGACCAAGACATATTGGAACAAAAAGCTTACCAAATAGGCAGATTTTCCCAACGTTTAAGAACGGCAATCGAGTCGGGAGAAGACCCATGGTTAGCTTACAGCCCGAGCCGCCGTAATTTCCTTATGCTCAGCGCTGCTCTTGGTATACTAGAACTCGCAAGCTTTGCCTGCTCAGGGCTGCAAATAAAAAGTCCTATAGAACCGGCCAGAGTAGCCAAAATAACAGCTGTTCCCCCGGCAGAAAAGGTCGAACCAACCGATAAAGAAACAGAAATACAAGAAAGGCTTTTAAGTGAAATTGTCGATTATCGAAACCAACTGGGGCTTGACGGTCTTCCTCCTGAATTAGAATGGCGCATGCAAACCGATGACCGGGAATTTAATTGGGAAGATGCCGAAAGCCGGCCCTTTGTCAACGACCTTCCTGAAACCATGGTCTCGTTTGGAATCCATGCGCAAGACATTGCCCAAACCGTGTTGGGTTTACGCGCAAAACACTTTGTTTGGGGATCGGAAGTAGATAAAGATTACCCACTATCGTTCGAATTCAATGTCGGAAGAAGAGTAATTCATTTACCAATAAACGTCTATAGGGACCATGTACTTAGAAGTACTACTGGCGTAATAACTCACGAGGCCGTCGGCCACGCTACAGAACCGGATGTGGCAGAAAATCCGGAAATGCCTAGAAAGACTTATCCACTGGATGTTCTTATACAAGTTGAGCACGGTAAATGGCGGGCAGTCTCACAAATCCCCCACCTAAACAAAGACGCGATGTGGTACCCGGAAGGACTAATCATGCCTCATGTTGGGCGGGAGTTGGGCGAGCGAACTGGCAGAGCAATGTACGACAACAATCACGACCTTTTAGCTTCCTACTTTGACCCAGAGAGTCTCGGCGTTGTTCAAAATGAAGTCGCTAAAGTAGCTGAGGCTCGGGGAGTCAGTACCGACAAGATTATTTGGACCAAAAAGGCCTGTAGGGAATTTGGCGCCAGATTGATAAAGCTAAAGCAACAAGGGGAAATACGTTTCAGCGGAGATCTGGATTCGCTTTACGACTACAATATAGGTATTTTGTATTCAAGAGAGGGTTACGCAGAGCTAATAGAATATAGCTTAAATTATCCTGAAAAAATTGCCAACAACGCAGAGGTTTTAGCCGGAATAACCGAAGTTCTGTCGGCAATTAGGGGCGAAGAGGTTGACTTAAGCAGTCTAAGGCAACAGATATCAACCCCCAACCAAGAAGCAGAAGCAGCATTTGAAAAAGAAAAACCTTTAAGGGTAGACGATATTGTGACGCCTGAAGAGAGGGCTGTAAACTTCGAAGAACAGTGGTATCAAAGTTTCCTAAAAGGGCAAATTAGAGAAGGTTTAACATTGAGCTCGGAACAAAGGACTTTGTTAGACCTCTGGGCAAAATCAGGTTATATAGTCTTTCAAAAATACCCCAATCTTATTAACTCTGATGCTTCAGGCTACAATGTCGACTTCGACCCGGAGTGGATGCACATTTGGGAAACCAGAGACATTGAATTCGCCATTGCAAGGCCAATAATTGTAGATATTATGGGCGGGGCAGACAGGGTTAAACACCATTTTGACTGGATTAAAAAAGCCCTCGGCAATTTAGAAAAATTCACTTCCTCGCAGGAGTTTAAAGAAATACCTATTTCAACACAGAATCAATAAAGCCCGATACTCCGCCGGCTGTAATCAGCCGGGAAATGTCGCGAGCCGTGATTGCGGCGATCAAAAGAAGAAGAATTACAAGACCCACGGCATGGACAACGGCTTCGACTCTGGGCAAAACCTTGCGGCCTAATAACCCCTCAAGGGCGATAAAAAGTAACCTTCCGCCGTCAAGTGCGGGAAAAGGAATAATATTAAAAATGGCCAGGTTAACCGACAAAATTCCCACGAAATTAACGAGAGCCACAAAGCCGACTTTCGCAGCTTCACTGGTCACTATATATACGCCCACCGGGCCGGTTAAGTCGGTGGGTGCTTGCCCTGAGAGAAGCTGACCAATTATGTTAACTAAACCCATGACAACCGCCTTTCCCCAAAATACGCTTTCTCTGGCACCATAATACACGCCGTAAACCACCCTTTCACCCAAAGGCGGGAAAAATACTTCCGTCTGGCTAATTACCACTCCCAATGGCCCTTCATTTTCCGGCGGGTTAACCCTAGGCGTCAAATACATAGTAATAGTATTAGTCTGCCTACCTTCCACTCTTTCAATTTCAAACTTCACCCGCGTGCCTTTGTTTTCTTCAACAACACTAATGAACTGATCAACACTGATTATTTCCTGGCCGTTAGCGGACTTAAAAATGTCTTCGGGAATAAGACCGGCTGCCTGTGCCGGTGCGCCGGCAGTTACATCCAATACGCGGACATTTTTTGTTTCCCTCGGGATCCCTTGTGTCGAATAAACAATAGTGAAAGCCACAAGAGCCAAAACGAAATTCATTACAACGCCTGCGGTAACAATCGCTACCCGAACTTTTTTAGATTTTCCTAAAAAAGCCCTTTTAGGCTTTTGTAACTTGTCTTCGCCCGACTCGCCATGAAGCCTGACAAATCCGCCAAACGGGAGTAAATTGATCGAGTATAGCGTTTCACCAATTTTTTTCCCCCACAAGCGCGGTGGCAAGCCGAATCCAAACTCCTCTACCCAAACTCCGCCAAGCCTGGCTACTATATAGTGGCCGAATTCATGGACCAAAACAAGAAGCGACAATACTAAAATAAATACAAGAATAGATCCAAGCATATAATTATACAGTCAGAAGCTCCTGCTTCTTTTTTTCTCCCAACTGGTCAACCAGTTCAACAAATTTGTCGGTGAGTTCTTGCAACTTTTTTTCCTGGGCAAACTTTTCGTCCTCAGTCATCACTTTTGTCTCATACGCCTTTTTAAGCTCGTGCATAACGTCACCCCTGACTTGTCTGATCATTACCTTAGCGCTTTCTGTTTTGGACGACAAAAGCTTGACAAATTTTTCTCTGTCTTCCAAAGTCATCGCAGGTACACTAATTCTGATTATCTCGCCATCGACAGACGGATTAAGTCCTATATTAGCAACAAGAATTGCCTGTTTAATCTCACCTATAACAGACTTGTCCCAAGGGTCGACAACAAGCGATTGTGAATCAGGAGCCAAAATGCTGGCCAATTCCAAAATCCTTAGTTTTTGAGTACCGCCATACGCCGAAACCAGAATATTTTCAATCAAAGAAGGTACTGCCCTGCCAGTCCTGATTGCTGAAATGTCGCGACGGGCGACGTCCACTACTTGCTGCATCCTGGAAGTAAGAGAAGATTCGTCCATTGACTAAATAATACCAATAGTTACCAATAAATACCAATTTCGAATTTATTTTTCTCCCAATTCCATCCTGAAGATTCGCCCCACCCGAACATTCTCGCCGGTTTTAGCAATAACTTCCTTGACCAAGTCCTGCACCTTTTTGGCAGAATCCTTAATAAAGTCTTGTTCGAGTAGTCTTTTCGTATCAGCAGGTTTCATTGAGGCCACCTGCATTGCCAAGTTTTTGCCGAGCTGACTAAATAAATCATTCCTAGCGACAAAATCTGTTTCACACAAAAGCTCAACAGCTGAAACAATCTTACCCGAATGATGGCTATATGTAGAAATTACTCCGGCACCAGTAGCCCGGCCTTCCCGCCTAATCGCTTTTTCAAAGCCTTCCTTTTTAAGCAATGCCAGTGCTCTTTGTTCACCTGCTTGCGCAGGCAAGTCCGCAAACTCTTCCAAAACCTTCTTAACACGGATAACCGGAGCGCCAGACTCGTCACGCAGTTTTTTTATTGTGTCAACGCTTATTTTCTTCACTTCTTCTTTTTGGTTTCCTTTTTAGTTTTGACAGCCTTTTTTGGCTTAACTTCTTTGGTTATTAGTTTGCCGGCAAGTGATTGCGCAACTAAAGACAAGACATATTCCACAGATTTTTTAGCGTCGTCGTTCATGGGAATTACATAGTCAATCATATCCGGATCGCTATTGGTGTCGACCACACCTACGACAGTGACTCCCATTTTCTTAGCTTCCTTGACCGCTCCGATCTCTTTATGGGTGTCAAGAATAAAAGCAACGTCTGGGATTCTATCCATGACAAGCAAGCCACCCAACATCCGCTCCATCTTTTCAATTTTGCGGTCGACCAGAAGTTTCTCTTTTTTGGTGTAATCGGAAAATTCGCCTTTCGACTTGCTGGCTTTAAGATCTCCAAGTTTTCTCAATGACTTGCCAATCTGGTTAAAATTAGTAAGCGTCCCTCCCAAAAACCTCTCGCAAACGTATGGAATTGATAAGGACTCTCCAATTTCCCTGACCAGGTCTCTGGCTTGCCTTTTGGTCCCGACGATTAAAATTAGTTTACCTTCCTTTTTGCTCTTAGCTAAAAACTCCAACGCTTCTTCAAGTTTTGCTTTTGTTTTAATCAAGTCAAAGACGTGCACGCCACTCTCTTTACCATAAATATATGGGCGCATTTTCGGATTCCAGCGATGAATCTGGTGACCGTAGTGAGCACCGACCTCCAGTAACTTGTCTAAATCAACTTTTACTACCATTTGAAATTTTTTGCCCTCCTTAGTTCCGCCATCCGTCAGAAGTAATCAGGAGGAGCCTGACAGATGTGTGTCCCGAGTAGTGTAGCAAGCTTCAACCAAATTCTCAAGTAGACAAACCACGGTAACCGGCCCCACTCCTCCCGGAACTGGCGTGATAAACTTCACCCTCCGGGCAACTTCGGGGTCGACATCACCCCTGGGCGAACCGACATCAATAATAACCACGTCCTCTTTAACCATATCCTTCTTGATTAAACCAGGCTTTCCAGCCGCACTTATCAATATATCTGCATTTTGGGTAACTTGGCCCATATTCTTTGTTTCTGAATTACACCCTCTTACCTCATATCTCATACCTACTAACTCTGTTATTAGTGGTCTTCCCACCATTCCCCTGTCACCGATAACGACAAATTTTTTACCTTTCAAATCTATTTTCAAGACTTTTTCCGCATAATCCAAAATTGTCAAAACAGCTTTTACTGTCGCACTTGTATACGGACTTTTTTCGGTCAGACCATCAACGTCTTTTTTAGGGTTAATAGCTCCAATAATCTTTACCCAGTTATAACTAATTACGTCTTCTTTATGGGAAGGATGCTGTACCATCAATCCGTAGATTTTGGGATCGGTATTAAAGCTTTTGACGATTTTAATTATTTTGGCTATTTCTTTTTCGGCAACAGCAACAGCAAAAAATTTAGCGCCAATTTCCTCAGCTGCCTTTACTTTAATCCTGGTGTATAAAACACTTCCCGGATCCCTATCAGAATATATACTTACCAGCGCCGGAGTAACTCCATGCTTAAGAAGATTATCTACTTTACTTCTTAACAATTTTTTCTTACTTTCCGCAAAAACTCTACCGTCGAAGATTATCACCATGAAGTAATTGTAGTCTTTCAAGTCCCTTCCTGCCAGCTGGTGAGATATTTTTTCTGCCTTGGGGTAAGTTTGTCTATTTTAATTCCTTTAGATCTAAGTTTCAGCGAAGCAATTTTATTATCAAATTCACTACCCAAAGTGTAAACTTTTGCTTCCAATTTGCCTTTATTCTTAACAAGCCACTCAGCAGCTAGAGCTTGATTGGCAAAACTCATATCCATTACTTCTGCGGGATGACCTTCTGCTCCCACCAGGTTTACGAGCCGCCCTTGAGCCAAAACCATAATTCTATTGCTGTTGGCAAATGTATATTCCTCTAAATTTTTTCTGATCACCCGTTTTGACTTTGCTTTTTTCTCAAGTTTTCCAACTTCTATCTCAACGTTAAAATGCCCGGAATTGGCAAGTAGTGCTCCGTCCTTCATCTTCCTCATATGAGCCAAGGTAATAACTTCTATGTTTCCTGTTGCTGTTACAAAAAGATCCCCGACGGGGGCTGCATCTTCCATCCTGGCTACTTCAAAGCCGTCCATTACTGCCTCAAGGGCTTTCACAGAATCTACTTCACAAACAATTACTTTTGAACCCATGCCGCGAGCCCTCATGGCTATTCCCCTACCACACCAGCCGTAGCCGACAACAACAAATTTCTTACCAGCTAAAAGCACATTTGAAGATCGAATAATTCCATCAATCGCAGATTGACCCGTGCCATAGCGGTTGTCAAACACATGCTTGGTAAGAGAGTAATTAACTGCCACTGCAGGTACCCTAAGTTTGCCGGCTTCCTCCATTGCCCGAAGCCTGATAACGCCAGTTGTTGTCTCCTCATTGCTTCCGATTATATCTTTAAGTTGGGACTTTCTTTTTGTATGGAGATAAAAAACCAAGTCTCCGCCGTCATCCATTGTGATATTGGGGTGGTTATCAAGCACTTTCTCTATGTGTTTATAATAAGTTTTTGTATCCTCGCCTTTTTGTGCAAAGACAGATACTTGATAATCGGATACCAGGGATGCGGCTACCTCATCTTGGGTCGATAAGGGATTACAGGCGCAAAGAGCAACTTCCGCACCTCCTGCAGCAAGGGTGATCATTAAATTCGCGGTTTCGCTGGTAACGTGAAGACAGGCTCCGATTTTGATGTTTCTGAAAGGTTTATCCTTCCTGAACCTTTCTTTAATCAATTGAAGTACAGGCATAGAACGGGCTGCCCACTCGATGCGAAGTTTTCCTTCCTTAGCCAAAGCCAGATCGACAATCTCATATTGGTCTAGATTAAGCCTTCTCATAAAGATTTAAATCCTCTCCAAAATTGCGTTTATATCTTACACGAAATTCCGTCCTTGTAAACTTGTGGGTCGTGGTACCGTATTTTTCAACTGTATAAACCGCAGCAACTGCACCCATCTTTCCGCAAACGTCCAAAGCTAAACCTCGCAAGTAGCCAGTTAAAAATCCCGCCCGATATGCATCCCCTGCACCTGTGGGGTCGGAGGTATTTCTAGACCTAGCAGCTGGAATTCTGAAAACAGCACGGCCTTGCCGAATCAATGACCCTTTGGCACCAAGCGTTGTTATTACTACCCTACCCTTGCCAAGCAAATCCTTCATGCTTAATTCCAGCCTTCTTTTTAAAAGAGAGATTTCGTAATCATTGCCTATTAATATGCTGCAGTTTGTAACACCTTTTTTAAGCTCTGTTTCCGGAAGCGTGGGTATATAAAAGGCCGGATCATACATGTAATCGAATTTGTATTTAATGCATTGGCTTACAAAATTTGACAAACCTTCTGTCCCGCTTGGGCTAACTACAACAAATGGTTTTTGTAACTTGAATTTTCCCAAAGACAGAAGCTTGTTATAGTCCATCGCCCCGCCAGAAAAGCCCCACATCTGGTTATCGTCCTGATCGGTTAAACAAAAACCGGTAGAGCAAAGGTTTGATTTAAACACCCTAACTTCCTTGCAATCTACTCCGTTTGCCTCCAAAAATTTTTTGTAGTCAGCAAAATCACTTCCTGCAGCTGCAACAAGATGAGGCTTCTGCCCTAACAGCCCCAAAGTATATGAAATATTCCCTGCCGTTCCTCCACGCTCGCGGCGCATTTTCCGGGCATAAAAGCTGACGTTGAGCATGTGAATTTTGTCGGGCATTATGTAATCACGAAATCTTGAAGGCAAATTCATAATGTGATCAAAGGACAGGCTTCCGGTTACGACGACTTTTCGCATTAGGGTACGGGGAACTTTTTGCAAAGTGTTTTTACTTCTCCGGCGATAGTTTTCAAAAAATTGTCGCCAAAAATCTCTTTTTTAAATTTTTTTAATTGTATATCTCTCTCTTCTTTGACGCCTGGTATAGCCCTTTCTCCAATGTGGTTAATTACGCTATTAATCCAGTCGGACACCAAGTCCATCTCTTTTACCCCCATCCCCCTCGCAGTTATAGCGGGAGTTCCCAATCGAAGACCAGATGGGTAATAAGGAGAGCCTGTGTCATACGGAACGGTATTTCTATTTACAATAAGGCCAGCTACCTCAAGCGCCCAGGCTGCAAACCAACCGTTTATGTTTTTATTCCGCAAATCAACTAAAACCAGATGTTTGTCCGTCCCGCCACTGACGACATCAAATCCAAGCTTCTGAAGATCTTTCGCCAACCGCTGAGCATTCTTAATAGTTTGCAATGCATTAGCTCTGAATTCTTTTGTTTTAGTTTTCTCCAAAGCTACGGCAATCCCGGCAATTGTATGTAAGTGCGGCCCACCCTGAAGGCCGGGGAAAATGGCCGCGTCAAGGGCTTCACCAAATTCTTTCCGGACAAATGCCAGAGCTCCCCTGGGCCCCCGAAGAGTTTTATGGGTCGTCATTGTAACGGCATCGGCGTACGGAAAAGGGCTCATATTAACACCCGCTGCAACTAGCCCCGCCTCATGAGCGATGTCGGCAAGGTATTTGGCTCCGACCATCCTGGTAATTTCTCCCACTCTTTTATGATTAATTTCCCTTGGGTAAGCCGTGCCGCCGGAGATAAGTAAATTAGGTTTAAATTTTTTTGCTTGGCTTTCGATTTGGTCGTAATCAAATATTTTCGTCTCCGGGTTGACGTGATAAAAATCAATATCGAAAATTTTGGAAGTAAAAGTAATTTTATTTCCTTTGTACTCCCAACCGTGGGAAAGATGTCCTCCGTCCGGCAAATACATTGCCATTATGCGGTCCCCTGGTTTAAGAAAAGTGGCGTATATCGCGAGGTTTGCGGGGGTCCCTGAATAAGGCTGGACGTTTACGACCCAGTCACTTTCATCTAAACCAAACGCTTGCAGAGCTCTTTGTTCACACAGCAACTCAACATTATCGATAATTTCATTACCTTGGTAATAGCGTTTTTTGGGCTGGCCTTCGGCGTATTTGTGCATCAAGACCGAGCCAACGGCCTTACGAACTTCGGGGTAAGTATAGTTTTCAGACGGAATCATCATAAGTGTATTTTGCTGCCTTTCCTCTTCCTTTTTTATAAGTTTAAATATTCTGTCCATAAAGCAATTATAACTAAAAAAATGATTAAGCCTAATAATCAGATCAAAAAACTGGATTTTCTCAATATCAAAACTGAGTCCTCAAAAATTTGATCCACAGAGCCAGACGCGTCAATAGTCAACCATTTATTTGGCATTCCGGGTAGAAACCTCGGGGTTCTTGCCAGTTGACGATAATTCGCACGCACCCTCTGATGAAATTATATCTTCATTAAGTCAAACCTATCGACATTATCATTTCCTGCCTTCCTTTGGAAAGCAACTTCGGGAATAAGGTCGTAATACAAAACAGCATTGGGTCGCAATCCCCCCGTCGCGAGCCAACTCACTGCCCAGATAACTGGCTTGGATACCGCATAGGGATCTACTTCATATCCAAAAACTTTGCCAATCGGTCTGATTGGGTTGTTTTACCCACACCCGAATTTCCTTCAAGTACCAAAAATCTTCCTCCTTCGACTGTCATAGAACCCGTTTCAATATTTCCATTTTTCATCCTCTTCATTCTTTGTTCTACCGTTCTAGAACTCTGGAACATTACTTAACAATACTTTTGAGTTTGGCTTCGATTTTTTTCTCGCTTTCCCGGCGGGCAAGTGAATAGTCATTATAATCAATCATCATTCCCTGAAAAACTGATGGATCTTTTTCTTTTGCTAATGTCGCAATTTGCTGGCAAATTTTTCGGTAGTGCGGACGCCCTTGAGGAGAGGTACGAAGTTCACCTATCCAGTAAATCTCACGTGCTGTTAAGTGCATATACCAATGTGTGATGTAGGCAAAAGCTACAGAGTATTGAGCAACATACGGCGAAGCCCGCAGTAATTTCGGGTAAAGTTCTTGAATAACCTTCAGAGCCATTTCAACTTTTTCTTTGAATGGCGATTTTTTTAATTCATCCTCGATATCATAGCCCCAGAACGAGTTGAATCTTTGTCTATCTTGAGTTTGTTGGCGGTGCCTTTGCAAGTCTTTATAGTCTCCACTTCTTGCCCAAACTTCAAAAAGGTAGTGCGCATTTTCAAACGCGCGCGGAACTTTTCTAAATCTGACTTCAGACCTTTCGGAATTCATTTTATTGAACTTTCTCTCAAGAAGAATTTTGCCTAAAAATTCGACACGTTTTCTTTCTGTGAGTTTTTTAACTTTTTCCTTAATGTCTTTGAGGGATCTTGCGATTCCGGCGGAGAAAAGATACGAAGAAAGAATCTCGACATCAGCATTCGGCGTGGCTGAAACTAAACTAACCCATTTTTTAAATTGGCTCAGAGTTTTAACTTTTGCGAAAGCTTCATCGTATAATTCATCTTTTAAAGCTATAATGTTCTTTCTATATAGTTGAACCTGTCCGCCTCTTTCAGTTTTTGGCCGTCTCACGAAAGATGGAACAACTTTTTCTAGTTCAGTAAGTATCATTTGACCCCACCACCGGAGTTCACCTAGAGGGTGTCCCAGAAGCCGATTTATCAGGTCTTCAAATGCACGGCCATTACCAAATAGAGCAACATTTGTTTGAGTCGAGTAAGGTAACAAATCTCTTAAATCATCAAACCGTTTTGCGGATCTTGAAGCGATAAATGATCTTTCCGTTTCATCTTCACCCATAGGATAAAGAGACTTAATATATTCTAAATAGGGTTCCAGCAGTTCAACATAAGTTCCAAACAGAGTATCCATTGAACCTTTATATTCTGATTCAAGCTTTGTGCCCTTTATCTCTCCGGGGAGAACATATTGATATTCTCCATCTGCGCGCTTTTGCGCAAATGATACGTACCTAGTTGACTTTTCCAAAGGCGATAAACCAATTCTTTTGTCCTCAATCTCTTTAACCGCAACATTTGAAAGTCCTTCTACACAAAGATGCACTCCACCCATTTCGGCAATCGAGTCGTCTCCATATTCTGCCAGCCATCTGTCAAAAAAAGCTCTGCTTCGTTGGACATTTACCACTTCATCAATTCCCCTGCTTCTGTTTAGAAAATTAATATATTCCAAGAATCTGTCTCGAAGTTTCAAGTCCCGTCTAGTTGGGTTTTCGGTACTTACAATCGGACCAACATATTCGTCCAAAAACATTCGCCGCAGTGACCGTGTTGAGCGGCTGTAACGGGAAGAAAGAGCACCCATAACCTCTTCCGGTAAATTTTTTACAACAAAAACAGGTTTATCGATGTTTGTAAAAAAGGGACTTAACCACTTCAATTCTTTTCTGGTAAACTTCTCTGGAGTATATGGAACTGCAAATTTCGAAAGATCTTCCTCTGCAGGTAAATGATTTACATTATAGTTTCTTTTTAATTTAAACATTATTTTTTAAATTCTTTCCAAACTTTGCTTGCCGTCGGACCTTTTTGTCCCTGATATTTGCTACCCAATTTTTTGCTTCCATACAAATTTATTGGCGACGACGTCATTAAAATAAAGGCAACCTGACAGACTCTCATACCAGCATAAAGCTTTATTGGGATGCGAGAGATATTAGAAATTTCGAGAGTAATATTTCCCCGAAAACCCGGGTCAATATAGCCAGCGGTTGCATGTATCATCAAGCCCAATCTACCCAAAGAACTTTTACCTTCAACCTTAGCTGCAATATCGCTTGGTATCTTTACTTTTTCTATAGTTGACCCCAAAATAAATTCGCTCGGGTGAATAATGAACGATCCACTTCTGCCAATATCAACAATTTCTGCGACATTCAATCTTTTAGCAAGGTCAATTATTCCGACACGCCAATTGCTAAAAACACTTATTTGTCTGTCGAGATGAAAATCTACAGTTGAAGGTTGTATACAATTAATATCTAAAGGTTCTATTACAAGATCATCTTTCTCTAGCCTCTTAAGAATGTCCCTATCTGAAAGAATCATGAAACTCTTAAGAGTTTTACAGTAAATTTTATAAAATGCAACAGTTAGAAAGAAGTATAATCCTTCCAAAATTTCTCAATCATGATCTCTGTCCATGTTTCAACTTTAGGCCCCACACCTTTAGCCCAATTCTCTTGCCTTTCTTCAAGCTCTTGCTTTACCTTTCCAAAAGGAACCCACCATGCTTTTGCTATTTCACTGGCCCGAAAAACCAAACGATTTATTACCAATGGATTAACATCTAAAATAGCAGCAATACCTGTGTGCACCCACCCCACTTGAACGGGTAAGAGGGGGTCTTCTATTCTTTTATCATAAAATGCGCCGAGGAGAGTTAAATCTTTGATACCCTCCCTAGAAATCCCGATTTCTTCTTCTACTTCGCTGAAAAAACCTTTGTTTAAACCCACCACTGTTCCAATCTCTTCTTCTACGGCCGGAAGAAGATCTTTAAGAAAAATAAGTTCCTCTCTGCTTATTGTGATATCTTCCCGAGTCTTATGTCCTCCAAAACCGACCGAAAATCTCCCTTGCAATCTTGGGTCACCCACAAATTCCCCTTTTTGTTTGTTGGGGCTAGTTCTTTGATACCACAATAAATGATTCTGACAGGTGACCATTGAATACACTATAATTTGTTGCCTGGTTGGGTCATTTTCCAGACCTCCGTCACCGTATCTTCTTGCTACATTCCCCTGTTTAAATATAACTTTTAAAACCTCACCAATTTTATTAGTCACCAATACTTGATCGGAAAAAGAAGATGCGACAAAACCGGTTCTATCATCAAAAAGAGACTCAGTTTTTACGTATAAAGCAGTCTTTTCGATCATTGGTTCTTTTTCTTTTTTGTTTGCTATGACATTAGGGATAGGAAGAGTGAATACCCTCCGACCAGTCCTTGCTTCTGCAGCTCTTTCTGAGGTTAACTTTTTTTTCCTAACCATTAAAAACCCCCTTATAAAGGAGGGCAGATTCGAACTATTCTATGATAAAATTACTTATTTTTCAATAAGTAATTTACCAACTCGCGACAAATCTGTGTTTCGACTCATACGGAGCGGTGTACCTCCATTGACTACCAAAAGCATCATTAACCAGTTCTAATCCTTCCACTCGACCTAGATGGTCTTCAAGCCAGGTTTCGATATAGCCCACATTTCCATGTGAACCGTGTGGACCATCACTGCGAATTAAATGCCGGATAAACTGGGGTCGATTAAACTCCTGTTTGTAAATAACGTCGTTCCCGTCAACTAACCGCATCAACTCTCGAGGAGTAAACGGCTTAGCGTAAATTACATCACTGTCCCCAGCTACTTTCCAACCTTTTTTGTCAATCCGTGGCGCATTTAGAAATTCCGCTAAGTAGATTACTCCTATTCTTGTCCTTCCTGCTTCAGGAAATTCAGCTATTTGCGGCGGACCTAACAAATTTACATTTCTCCAACCACCCGGTAAACCGGTTTCCTCTGCCAATTCTCTCCTTACAGCTTCTTCAAGTTTTTCGTTGGGACCCAGATGACCGGAAGGTAACGACCAACCTTCGCCAACGCCTCGTTTGACTAAAAGCAGCCTGTTACTTCCTCTGGGACTTAGTAGTATTGCTACAGAAACATCAAGATTTAGTTTTTCAGAGTTCGTTAATCTATCTGGACTCATTGTTCCGATAGTACCACGAGTAAAAATATTTAGAAAGTTATTTTTGAGGTTTAGTCCAGCTGGCCCATTTACAATCGGGGTAACGGGAACAGCCAAAAAACTTGCGGCCGCGTTTTGTCCTTTTAATTATCACATCCCCGTCTTTACACTCGGGGCATTTCATCCCAGCTTTGTCAATTAATTTTTCAGTATGGCGGCACTCCGGAAAACGCGAGCAGGAAATAAATTTGCCAAATCTGCCAGTTCTAATTACTAACTCGCCCTCTTTGCACTCGGGGCATTTACGGCCCAATTTTTCCGTTTCTATCTTGACCCTTTTTGACTTTTCTTCAACATACCCAAGTTTTTTTACAAATGGCCCCCAAAAGTCTTTAATCATCCCATGCCACTCTGTATCTCCTTTGGCGATCGAGTCCAAGCCATCTTCCATTTTGGCAGTGAAACTATACTCAAGTTCCTCCGGAAAGTTTTTAACTAAAAAGTCGTTGACCGCTACTCCTACGGTCGTCGGCTTGAAAGCACCTTCGTCTTTTTCGACATAACTTCTAACCTGAATGGTCGAAATCGTCGGCGCATATGTACTGGGCCTGCCTATGCCCAATTTTTCCAAGGTCTTTATTAATGACGCTTCGTTGTACCTGGGGGGTGGAGTTGTGAATTTTTGGTTAGGCATTACTTTAACTAAGTCAAGCGGTTCGCCGTCAATTACATCAGGAAGTGCCGCTTCAGTCTCATTGGGGTTCTGCCCACCAAAAACCCGACGCCAGCCATCAAATTGCATGATAGTACCTGTGGCCCGAAGCAAATAACTATCCGCAGACACATCTACGGTTGTTTGGTTATACACTGCCTGACTCATTTGGCAGGCAATAAACCGTTTCCAAATGAGCGAATAAAGCCTTGTCGAGTCTTTTTCAAATCTTGCCGTGTGTGCTTCAGTGACGTTTACATTTGTAGGCCGTATCGCTTCATGGGCTTCCTGGACTAACTTTGACTGGCGCTTAAAACCTCTGGCTTCGCTCGGTAAATAGTTGGCGCCATATTTTTGCTGAATATATTTTCGTGCGACAGCAACCGCGGATGCAGCCATATTTACCGAGTCCGTCCTGTGATATGTAATTTTACCCTCTTCATACAAACTCTGGGCAACACTCATTGTCTTTTTGGAAGACCAGCCCAAAAGCCTTGCCGCCGCTTGCGTCAAAGTCGAAGTGGTAAACGGCGGATAAGGATTTTTTTTGACTTCCTTCTTAGTCACATTCTTTGCCGAATAGTTTGCTTTAGTTAAATCTCCGACAACTCCGTCCGCAGATTTTTTAGTATTAATTTCTTTTTTAATTAGTCGCACAATAAATTTTTGTTTATCTTTTTTTGCAACTTCGACGTCTATTTCCCAATATTCCTTGGGTTTAAAAGCTTCAATCTCACGCTCTCGTTCGACAACTAAGCGCACTGCAACTGATTGGACTCGGCCTGCAGACAATCCCCGCCTGACTTTTTTCCAAAGTAAAGGCGAAAGCTTATAACCGACCAGCCTATCAAGGACCCGTCTTGCGGTTTGCGCAGAAACCAAATTTATGTCGATGCCTCGTGGGTTTTTCAACGCCTCCTCAATTGCCTCTTTGGTAATTTCGTGGAAAACGATTCTTTGTGTTTTGCCATCACCGATTACTTCCTTCACATGCGCCGAAATCGCCTCACCTTCCCTGTCCGGATCCGTCGCCAAATAAACAGTCTTTGCTTTTTTGGCCATTTTTTGGAGTAGCCTTATCACTTTTTCCTTATCAGGAACATCGACGTATTGCGGATCGAAATTGTTTTCTACATCAATACTCAACTTGCTCTTTGGAAGATCTTTGATATGGCCCATTGTAGCTTCCACAGCAAAATCCTTCCCCAAAAAGCGGGCAAGTGTACGGGCCTTTGTCGGGCTTTCAACTATTATTAAGTTCATGAGTTTAAAGTTAGTCGGTTAACCGTTCACAAGTCAAGTAGTATAACACCGAATGTAGTAAAATAATGCCATGAGCGAACAACCCATAAATGCTTTGCAAGTTTTGGCGACGGAATGGCAAGGCAGTAAACAAATAAACATAGCCAGCCGCTGCTTTAATGAAGATTCAAAACTCACATTCGATAGGGAAACCGGAAAAATCGAAGTGGAGACAACATTACGGGAGGGGTTTGTGGAAGGCGGACAAAGAGTGCGCATGGTACTGTCTACACCAACCGTCGTTCCAATAGTCCCCGATTCTGAAACAATAGGATACTTATAAACCCAAATCCCAATCGGAACAGTGATAACTTGAGACGTTATCACTGGGTTATCCATTCTGCAACCATAGATCTTCAAGCGAGACTTATTCAAAAATTTGCCCACATGATTCCTTTAATATTTAACACATGGGGATCAATTTGTGAAAATGAGGTAACTGCAAATAAATCTGCAATAAAGTTGATTGCTGAAGAAAGAGAAAACGGCAACGATATGTTTCCAAAAGATACCGATTTCCACAGAGTAAGAAAGTTTCTGGCTACGAACACATTAACTTATCTGGGTGTGCTAAGAGGTGCATTCGCAAAGAGACTTAGTAAGGATAAACTTCGCGAACTTGCTTTTCCTGAAATAGTGTGAATATTTTTTAACTGATATCTGAAATATCTAAGTCTTTCATAGGAAAATGTCTTTTATTGTAGGTAACCAGAATACACTTCTCACAGACCGCCGTGGCGGCAATTAACATGTCGGCAATTTCCAAATTATATTTCTGCTTGTATTTGCCGGCCATCTCAGCAACATTTTCATCAACCGGTTGTGGTTTAAAAATTTCTTTTAGTTTGGCGATCACACTTCCAACATCCTTCCTCAAACCTGTTCTAACTTCAGTAATCGTGACTACAGAAATAAAAAGATCCCCTTGGAAAGCTAGCTGCTTTATCAATTTTACCTCCTTATCCCTGCCACGCAGAAACCAAATAACTACATCGGAATCAACCAAAAACTTTTTCATTCTTTTGCCAGTCTTTTATCGAAAGAAGACCACAGTTTTTTCCTCCACAAAGATAATTCTTTGTCGTTTTTAAATGGAATACCACCGGCTTTTTTCCAAATTCCAGCCAATTCTTCGATAGCCTTCTCCCTTTTAATTTTAGTCAGTTTCTCTTCAAGTGCTTCAGAAACAATTTTGCTCCTCATTCTTTCAGGAACAACACGCCTAAGTTCTGATATCAAATCAGAAGGAGCGGTAATATTTAATCTGGTAAACAACACTGTCATTGCACACTAATACTACACACTATTAGTAAGTACGTCAAGTATGTCTTCAGGTTTTGTGGCGATCCTTGCCCCTTGGTCGATTAGGAAATTTGGTGTTCCGGACAACGGCGAATTAATAGGCCCCGGGACCGCAAACACTTCCCGCCCAAGGTTTGCCGCGTGATTTGCGATAGAAAATGTCCCGCTTCTTCTGGCACCTTCTACGACCACGACAGCTTTAGAGAGTGCCGCAATTAGCTTGTTACGCATCAAAAAATTCTGCGGCAGCGGCTTAACTCCGGGTGCAAATTGGGAAACTACAGCCCCGCAGGCAACTATCTTTTGAAAAAGTTTCACATTTTCCGGCGGATAAACGACGTCGATCCCGCTTCCCAAGACTGCAATTGTTCTACCATGAACAGCTAGGGCTGCAACGTGCGCCATTGTATCCACCCCCCGGGCCATCCCGGAAACAATGGTCACCCCACGTGAAGCCAGAAAACCTGCAAATCTCGTTGTCACCTGCCTGCCATAAGTCGTCATCGATCTTGATCCTACTATCGCAACCGCATTAGAATCAATTTCCTTAAAGCTGCCAGAAATATAAATCCTGGGAGCAAACTTCTCCAATATTAATAAATTTTTGGGGTAGCCACTACTCCAAGGATAGATTAATTTGATACTTTCACTCATTTGCGACCGAAATAAAACTCAAGTAATTCCTTGGCAACAGGCGCAGCGACAGATGAGCCTTCTCCTCCGTTTTCGACCAGCACAGTTACAATAATTTCAGGGTCGTCTGCAGGCGCGAACACCGTAAACCAAGCGTGGGGCATGCCCAATAGCGAAGTTTCCGCAGTGCCCGTCTTACAGGCTACCTGCGGTTTATAGTCAAAAAACGGATAAGCCGTGCCGCCGGGTTGACAAGCTTGAATCAAGCCTTGCTTAACCAGATCAATATTCTTCCGGTCTATTCCCATGTCCGTACAATTTTCACCCCGCGAGTCCTGAACCAAATAAGGTGCACAAAGTCTTCCCCCGGTGGCGATTACCGAAGTAACTTGGTTCACAGCCAGCGGTGTGACCGCCAAGTCGCCTTGACCAATACTCATGTGGTAAGTGTTTCCCAAAAACCATCGCTCTCCTTTGACCTCAAGTTTCCATTTTGGGTCCGGAACCAATCCCTGCACCTCACCTTCCAAATCGATTCCTGACTTTGATCCTAAACCAAACTTTCTGGCCCACTCGGCAAGTTTATCGACCCCCACCGCCTCGCCGATCTTGTAAAAAAATGTATCGGTAGAACGGGCAATAGCACGAGTCAAGCCGATTTTACCCTCCACCGCACCATACTGTGTGAAGTACCAGTTGGTATATTCAAAATTATTGACAACGATTGCGCCTGTGTCTTCATAAATATAATCTTTGTCGATTTTGCCTTCCTCAAGTGCCGCAATCGAAGTAACTATTTTGAAAGTGGAGCCGGGGTGGTAAAGCCCGCCTACAACTCTATTAAACAAGGGAAAGCTTTGGTCACGTAGTATCCCCTCAAGTCTGGTTTCGTTTTCTTTTTTGGGATCTGCAAAAAGATTCGGGTCATACGACGGGCTTGAGTAAAGGGCAAGGACTTGACCGTGGATGTCGGTAGCTATAATTGAACCAATAGAGTCGGTGAGTAGCCCTGCGGCTTTTTTTTGTAAGCCGTAATCGATAGTTGTTGTGATGTCAGCCCCTCGCCTGGCAGGCTTCCTCCCAAGTAATCGGACTTTATTACCAAACGTGTCAACTTCGATCAACTCCTCGCCATCCGTCCCGCGCAGTCTGCAATTGGAGGTTTGCTCCAGCCCGCTTCTTCCTGTCCAGCCCGCCGACACAAGCGGTCCTTTGTCCGAGCAGCCCGGCTCGACTTTGCCAAGTTCATCGCTAGTGACCTCCCCGACATAGCCCGTCACGTGAGCCGCGCCGCCTCCTAACGGATAAAACCGTTTGGATTCAACAATAGCTTCGGGAAAATCGGTTCCGACCTCAACTTTTTGATAACCGCCGTCGCCGGTCAATACCAATTTTTTGTAAACATCTTTATTACCCACCAGCACTTCCCCACCACGAGCCATTATGCGCCCACGGGGGGCACCAATCGTTATCTTACGGACTCTGTTCCCGTCGGACAGACCACGGTAATAGTCACCCTTGATCACTTGGAGTTCAAAAAGGCGGGCCACTAAAACAAACGTCCCGAGAAGCAGAATTCCGCGCAAAAACCAAGAAAGCCAACTTTGTTCCTCCTTGAGGCTCAAACTTTTCATCTTAACCGGTCAGTTTTATTTTATTTAAGAGACTGTCGTTCTCCAAAAGTATTCCACACCCACGCACCACACAAGTCAGAGGATCCTCGGCGATAACTACAGGCATATGAGTAGCTTCCGAAATTGCCTTATCTATTCCCGCCAGGAGAGCACCACCGCCGGCTAAGACTATCCCCCGGTCAGTAATATCCCCAATGAGCTCCGGCGGTACCTCCTCAATTGTCTCAATAATACACTTTGAAATCTCCCTTAAAATCGGTGAGAGAGCCTCACGGATCTCAACACTGGTAAGTTTCACTGTCTTGGGCAAACCTGTTTCCAGATCTCGACCGCGAACTATATGAAACTTTTCTTTGGGCAATGGGTATGCCGAGCCAATGGAGATCTTTACTTGCTCTGCGGTAGGTTCACCCACGAGAAGCGAATACTTAAGGCGGACATAACTGACAATCGCCTCGTTCATCTCGTCGCCGGCGATCCGGACAGACCTGCCCAAGACAACTCCACCAAGGGAAATCACCGCAATTTCACTAGTCCCGCCCCCGATATCGACTATAAAGACTCCTTCCGGATCCTCAACAGGAAGGAGCGCCCCGATTGCTGCAGCCATTGGCTCCTCGACCAGATCGGCGCGTCTCGCACCGGCATTGACAGCCGCGTCGGCGACTGCCCGGCGCTCGACTTCGGTGACTCCCGACGGTATGCCAATAATCAGCCGGGGTCTGGGAATTTTGGGGATAACGGTTCCAGACTCATGAACTTTTTTAATGTAGTAGTCAAGCATGGCGACAGTCGCGTCAAAGTCGGCAATCACTCCGTCTTTGAGGGGGCGGACCGACTCTATTGTTTTGGGTGTCCTGCCTTCCATCTTTTTGGCAGCAGAGCCTATCGCAAGCAGTTCTTTGGTTTTTTTCTTTCTTGCCACACTCGAAGGCTCACGAATCACAATACCTTTGCCTCTTACATAAACCAGGGTGTTTGCAGTCCCCAGGTCAATCCCGACCTCGTGGGATAAGTTGCCGAAAAATCTATTTAATGAAAACGAAGAAAGCCTATTCCAAAACTTTTTGGGGTCGGTTTTTTTTATTTTCCCCAAAAATCTGTCTATTGCCATTTTGCCACAGTATAACTGCAAGAAAAATGATTGCAAAGGGTAAGTCTGCTTCCGAATGTTATACTTACACCATGATCTTAAAAATCGTAGGCATTAAAGACCCCGTCTTGCGCAAAAAAGCTAAAAGAGTGGGTAAGGTCGACAAAAAAATAAAGTCCTTGATTTATGACATGCAAGAAACTTTGAAAGCCCAAAAAGACCCCGAGGGTATCGGCCTGGCAGCTCCCCAAGTCGGCAAATCGCTGGCTCTCTTCATTGTCAACTTTGAAGGCCTTAAAAGAGTCATCATCAATCCCGAGGTAATTAAAAGTAAGAAAGTAGACAAGACCAAAAAAGCAAAAATGACCAAGCTCTTGGAAGGGTGCCTGTCGCTGCCCAATTATTACAGCCCGGTTAAGCGCGGCAAATACATTATAATTAAATACTTGGATATCGCCGGCAAAACCGTTACCGAAGAATTTAACGACTTCCCCGCCCAAGTGATCCAGCACGAAATCGACCATCTCGATGGTGTATTGTTTGTGGATCACGTACTTAAACAAAACTCTCCGTTATATAAATTCGACGGCGATGAGTGGGAGGAAGTGGAGCTATGAAAGTAGTCTTTTTTGGCACGCCTGACTTTGTTGTCCCAATCGTCGACGCGCTGCATAAAACTTACCGTGTTCCCCGCGCTAAAGAAAGCGGGGTTGTAGCGGTCGTCACCCAGCCTCCAAGTCCAGCCGGACGCGACAAAAGAATAGACCATTCGCCCGTTGATCAATGGGCTTGGGATAAAAAAATTAAAGTAATTACGGGTTTTAATAACAGCCTACCGGATGCAGACTTGGGAATTGTGGCTGCTTACGGCAAAATAATTCCGGAAAAAATTATCAAACACTTCCCAAAAGGGATTCTTAACCTTCACCCGTCGCTTCTACCTGTTTTCCGCGGAGCCTCCCCCATCCAGGCTGCGATAGTAACAGACACAAACCGGACCGGCCTAACGGTAATCAAAATGGACAAATTGATGGATCATGGCCCGATTATTTCTTTGTTTAAAGAAGATGTTTTGCCCGAAGACACAACCGAAACACTTCGCCGTAAGCTTTTTGAAAGGTCCATTCAATTTCTACTTGACCTAATTCCCAATTACCTAAGCAAAAAAATAATACCAAAAGAGCAAGATCACGCAAAAGCGACCTATACAAAGATCATAACCCGCGAGGATGGGTTTATTGACCCCACAAATTTACAAAAGGTTATTGACAACAAAACACCTCGAAAAAAGTGGGTTATATCGTTTGTTAGCAATTTCACTACCCAATATTCGCCAGTCACTATTCACCAGTTTATCCGAGCCATGACCCCTTGGCCCGGAACGTGGACTCTCCTTCGCCTTACGGCGGGCGGGCAAGCACCAAAACGATTAAAAATTATAAGGGCCCACCTCTCACAACCCACCAAGCACAACCCACAACTTATTCTCGACGAAGTCCAACTCGAAGGCAAAAACCCGGTAAGTTGGGAGGAATTCAAACGAGGTTATCCTAACACTGCGCTCACTCGGGACGGCGTATAGATCTTTTTGTCTTTTTTAAACCGCTTTATACACTTTGTGCAAAGTTTCATTTTGACCACGCCGCCGGAAACGACAACATTTGCAAGTTGTAAATTAGGCTTAAAAAGCCTTTTAGTCGCTTGAGTACGTTTTTTCCAGCGCTTGCCGGCGACACCCCGGCGGTGCTTTTGGCTTTGGCCAAAAACTACTCCCTTTCCACAGTTAGCACAAATCATCGCCATACTCGTAATTGCCTTTCCGACGGTGTTTATTATAATAGATAAGCTGATTATTAACAATGTTGGATTTTCTGTTTACCTCGCCAATCATTTTTTTCACTTGGATAGCGGCACTACTTTTCGCCATCACTATCCACGAGTTCTCGCATGCCTGGACAGCCGATAGGCTCGGGGACCCGACGCCGCGGCTGCAAGGGAGGATTACGCTTAACCCGATTGCCCACCTGGACCCATTAGGGACATTCATGCTTATTTTCTTTCGATTTGGTTGGGGCAAACCAGTCCAATTCGACCCCTTTAACCTCAAAAACCCGAGGCGAGACGCTGCAGTTATTTCCCTGGCCGGGCCGGCGGCAAATTTAGTTGCCGCAACGGCTCTCTCTTTGATATTGCGAACAATGGGGGCAGCTCTGCCGTTGATTGTCACCGAAACCTTTATTCCGACATTTATTATTCTTAACGTTTTGCTTGCAATCTTTAATCTAATTCCGATTCATCCCCTGGACGGCGGCAAAATATTAGTCGGGCTACTCCCGGCAAAAGATGCACATGAGTTAGATGGTTTCTTGCACAAATATGGCATATTTATTTTGTTTCTGTTAATTTTTCCCTTTGCAGGTACGTCGCCGATATCATCATTTCTTTCTCCTGTCATGAGTTTTTTCCTAAAGATTTTGCTTCCTGCGAGCGCAACTTTGGTCTAGAAGTCGTTGACTTGATCTGCTAAAATAAAACTGACCCTGTGGGAAGTGTTAGATAAACTTTCCTGACCAATTACAATATCGGGAGGGCTGGGTCCCACGAAGCCTTGTGCGACGTTGGGCAGCTCACCCACCTGGTTACTACAGGAAAATTTACCCTGGCACGGAACATCAGGGTCATTCCCTTAGGAAGCAGTGGAGTTTTTGGTGCTGGGACCAGGATTCGAACCTAGGTAGGCCTTTCGGCCGCGAGATTTACAGTCTCGTGCGATTGTCCACTCCGCCATCCCAGCCTGGAGCCTTCCCAGAGAATCGAACTCTGATCGACGGTTTACAAAACCGCTGCTCTGCCACTGAGCTAGGAAGGCCTAAAGTTAATGGTATTATATTACATTGATGCAGCTTTCCCAACTTGACTACTTTTTACCAAAAGAGCTTATTGCTCAAAAGCCTGTATCGCCCCGTGACAGGTCAAAACTTCTTGTTTTAAACAGAAACACTGGGGAAATTCAGCAAAAATGTTTTTTTGAAATTGAGGACTACCTGTCTCCCAACGACGTGCTTGTGATGAACAATACCAAAGTCTTTCCGGCCCGGATTTTCGCCAAAAATTCAAAAGGGAAGCAAATCGAATTACTCCTGGTAAAGGAAATTAAAAATGGCACTTGGGAAGCAATGAGGCGAGGTAAAGTTAAAGTAGACGAACTGTTAAAATTTGCAGGCGTTAAATTTAAAATTCTTGAAAATAGAGGTGAAAATGTACTAGTTGGGTTTCCAATCACAACAGAAGAGCTTTTTGCAAAACTTTACAGATATGGCATCACTCCCCTTCCGCCTTATATTAAGCCTACCAAAAATGAGCACGAGATAAGGAAGCTTTACCAAACGGTCTATGCCAAGCAGGTCGGGTCAGTCGCGGCACCCACCGCAGGATTTCATTTTACCGAAAAACTAATCCGCACATTAAAGCAAAAAGGTATTCAAATAGAATACGTCACTTTGCAAGTGGGACTCGGAACTTTTTTACCCATCAAAGCTACCGATCTTGGTAAACACACAATGCATAGCGAAAGCTTTGAGGTACACCACAACACTCTCAAAAGACTTAACCAAGCCAAAGCCCAAGGCAAGAGAATTATCGCCACAGGCACAACTACAACCCGCGTTTTGGAAACTCTTGCAGATGACAGTCACAAATTGAAAATCGAAAATTTTTCAGGCTCAACAAATTTGTTCATCTATCCGCCTTACAAGTTCAAATTTGTCGATGCCTTAATCACCAACTTTCACCTACCCAAATCAACTCTACTCGCATTGGTTAGCGCATTTGTAAGTAATCCAAATTCCACAGACAAATTCAGAAATTTGGCAGAATCAACCGTCGGCAAAGCTTACATCGAAGCGATTAACCGAAATTACCGATTCTATTCTTTCGGTGATGCAATGTTTATTTATTAAAATGCTTTTTAACTTCACCAACCATGTGCCTGGCATCGTCCTCCAAGGCCTTGCCAAATGCAAGCCCCAAAGCGATTGCCACTGCAAAGCTCAAGCCATTTAGCAGTGCGTTTACCAAAGATTGGGCTATACCAAGGTAGTCCAAAACTATTAACACCAATAAGAATTTCCCTAAAACCAACACCACTTGAGTCACTGTGTCCAGCGCCTTGTCGGCCAGCTTCATACCCTTAAACTCGATTCTCTTCAGCAGTGTCACTGCAGTATTGATTAGCGATTTACCGACTACCCAAATTACTATTGCCACAAGTACCTTCGGCAAAAATAACATCAGCTGATACCAGAATTGTTGAAAAGATGTTACAAATACATCTCCATATGGAACCATTTTTATCACCCCCTCCGCCAAGGCTTCGCGGGGCACGCCCCCTTTGCTCTTAGCTATTTAAACCATAGCACTAAATTTCACTTCCTGTCCAGTGTTTTTTGATGATATAATTAGCTTCATGCCTGGGTAGCTCAGTCGGTAGAGCGCATTCTTGGTAAGAATGAGGTCTCGGGTTCGATTCCCGATCCAGGCTCAAACGCTAGGTAAGGTTTGTAGGAGTTTTTTTATCTTTTCCCTTGTCGAGTCATAAGAGAAATGCTTTTCCCCAATTTTAAAATTTTTTTCTACCAAGCGATCGTATTCTTGCCCGTCAGCAATCAAACTGTTAACTTTTGCGACAGCTTTTCCAAAATTCGCTCCATTTAATTCTATAGTCTCGAAGCCAAGCGGAGCAATATCTGATTTATAAACCGGGTATGGCGTTAAAATAATCGGCTTTTTGAAATACATTGTCTCTACAAACTGGTTGCCAAAACCTTCGACCTCAGTCGGGTAAGTGACAAAGTCCGCATTTACGTAACAGTCCCAAAGAGTATAAATTCTTTTGCCACTTATTATCTTTCTTTGGGAATTAACCCTATCGCCTATAAATTTGCACCTGATCCCAGTTTCTTGTGCCAACTTTTTCAATTTTTTTTCGTAGCCCGGCTGTTCATCTCCTTCTCTTTGGGATATCACTAAAACTGCGTTGGGGTCATTTAAGGCCTTAATGAATTCAATTGACAACTCAATTCTTTTTCTTGGTACAATGCGTGTCGGCTGTAAGAAGACTTTGTCTTCTGCCCCTATCTCAAAATCGGGCCGAAAATGCTTTGAATAAGAATCGGCAACGGCTTTGTTTGAAGCAAAATCAAAAGTATCACTAATAATATCTGCATCTAACCCATATCTTTTTTTAAGCTCGGCTTTCGCAATCGAATTAATAACAGTGTGTTTAACTGTAGGAAGTTTTGGAGGAAACCAATTTTCGAAAAACTTAAAAAGTGATGACTCCAAATACTTTTGCCTTTCCCACCAAAAATCATGATGACGGGCAATTGTGGGAATTGAATACTCTCCAACTATGCGGCTAAGCGCAACAGTCAAAGGAAAATGCATCGGCAAAGAAAATATATTAGCAACAATAAGAAGGTCAACTTTTCCGTTGTGACGCAAGACCTCCCTGAGTTTTCCCTCAATTTTACCAGCCAAAGTAAAAATCCCGCGTTCAACGTCTTCATATTTTTCATCTCCGTATACAACTCTTTCATGAATTTGGTAGACATAGGGCCATTTAAAGTGAAGCTCTGGAAGCAGTACCCCGCTACGGTCAAGCTCTCCGGCCAAAAAAGTTACTTTATGTCCCATTCTCTCTAAAATTTCCTTCCAGTGAACTGCTTCTAGGGACACTCCGTCAAGGCCTGCAATTCGGAAAGAAAGAAAAACTATATTCATATCGAAACTAATATGTTTTATAGTAGAATAGTTTGTGTGAAAAGGCAAAAGGAAATCGAAAAAAATCTTGTCCTTCTTTACGGCAAAACTGCAGCCCGCGAAACCCTTTTTAAGATCAAGAAACTATCTGTCAACTACAAGACCAGGAATAATGCTCATTCTAGAAAAGTTTATGCTTCCTCTTGTTTAATTACCTACGCTAATAGTATTCAAGGGAATAATGAAACTCCCCTGAAATCATTGGCCGGCTTTATTGACAACTTTAAACTTGATAGCATTTTTGAATTAGTTCACATACTTCCCTTTTATCCGTGGGATACTGACCGAGGTTTTTCTGTTTGTGATTTTTACAAAGTTGACCAGAATAACGGAAATTGGCAGGATATTAAAAAACTCTCCACTTTTCTCCCCTTGATGTTTGACTTTGTAGTAAACCATGCATCAATTGATAATCCACTTATTCAAAAAGCGCTTATTGAGAGGCACCTTTCCAAAAACGACTCTCGCTATAAAAAATACGCGCCGTATAAAGACTTCGTGATTGCATTCTTTCAAAATGATAGACCAGACAACAAAGTACTTTCGAAGCTAATACGCCCCAGGCCGACACCCGTTCTTACTCATTATTTTGTACAAGAAACTAAAGGCAATCTCAGAGCTAATCTCGGTGAATTCCAGGACAAAACCGGTTTAAAAATCTTGGGAAGTGGTTGGGTGTGGACAACATTCTCCAGACCAAAAAACCCTGATGGTACGGAAAGCACGCGTCAAGTGGATCTGAATTTTACAAATCCTGATGTTTTAGTTGAAGCTATGAAAATTATCCTTTTTTACTATCAAAAAGGAGCGTTGTGGGTTAGACTCGACGCCATAGGCTACATATGGAAAAAACTTAGCTCCAGTTCGTTACACGAAAAAGAGACGCATACAATTATTTCTGTCCTTTCAGAATTTCTTCGAGTGACAGTGCCGACTTTAGTAACTGTTTCAGAAGTCAACGAACCACAAGAAAAGGCAATCGAATACCTGGGGAAAAAAGGCTCTAAAGAAGCCGACCTTTTTTATCAATTCGCGCATTTTCCCCTGGCCGTCTACGCGATGCTCACTTCAGACCCCAAACCCTACAAAAAATGGATCGGAACATTGCCTGAAACAAAAGGCCGACAGTTTATTACAGCTTTGGGGAGTCATGACGGAATGGGCTTAAAACCCGTCCGTGGATTTCTAAACGAAAATCAAATCGACAAACTGATCAAAATTTTAATTAAAAAACACAACGCTCTTCCAAACTACTCCAGCCTGCCCGGAGGAGAAAAAATAGTCTACGAGATCTGTTCTACCCCTTGGAATCTTGTTAACCCGCCTGGAAAATATTCGGGCAATGCAATTGCTCTAAACCGCTACCTTTCTGTTGTCGCCATAGGATTACTTCAAAAAGGAACTCCGGCGATTTACATTAACGGTCTACTTGGAGCAACAAATTATCTGCCCCAGAAAGGCCTTGACGAGAACCGAACAATAAACCGTGAAATTTTTTTAAAAACAAAACTTTTCCACGAGTTAAAAAACCCCAAGTCTCATAAAGGCAGAGTGTTCCAAAATGTTAGCAAATTACTTAAACTAAGAAAAAAATTGCCTTGGTTTGGTCCCGGCCTTCCTAAACCTGAAGTTGTAACAAGTAATGATAAATTACTGCTCATTCTTTTGAGGAACAAAGACGGAGATGATAACCTTTTGTCTGTAACAAACTTTTCCCACCGACCTACGCGGTTGGGGATCAATCCTAATCTTATTTCAAACAATGTTGATGTTCTGAAAAATGCAATCAATGGTCAAGACTACAGAGTTAAGAACAATAAAACCTCAATATATTTACTCCCGTTTCAGACCATCTGGCTAGTGGCTATTCACTATGGTAGAATACCCGTATGGCTAAAAAGGGAGCAAGGGAAATTGTCGGACTAGTTTGCAAAACATGCAAATCTCAAAACTACGTAACCACGCGTAATAAGGTTAATATGGATGCCAAAGGCAAAGGTAAGCTGCAAATAAAGAAGTGGTGCAGACAGTGTAGAAAAGTGCAATTGCACAAAGAGACAACTAAACTAAAGTAAGATATTAAGTGCTCCGATATTAAGATATAAAGCAATATTGTAAGATTAGTCTGTGGAAAATCTTTTATCCAAAGATAATTTAATAATTTTCACAACAGCTCCAACCGGTCTGGGGCATATCCGTGTAATGGATGCTCTACTCGACGGACTGCCAGAAGGTGTGGATGTTAAAGAAGTGGGTGTGCAAAACATCAGCGCAGCTAAAATTCACAGGCTCGGAAGCGTATTCCCCTTCCTGCAAAAGATCACAGAGTTTTATCAAACAAATCCTATGGCGGAAAAAATTGCGGCCGGCGTTTACAAAGCCTACCACCACTCCAAAACCAAAGAGATTACCGCAAGACTCAAAGAGTTAAAAGTAAAATTCCCAAATAAAAAAAATTGGCTTATTGTATCGACCCACCACGCGTTTGCGCACGAGATTGAATATATCAAAGGTAAACTTGAAAGAAATCTTGGTATTAAAATTTTATTATTCGTTATAATGACCGATGATTCACCCCAACGGGTATGGGTAATAAACAATGCCGATATTATTTTTTCACCCAGCGAAAGAACTTCCTTAAAAATCCACTCTATGCTTAAAAGCAATTCTGCTGCCAAAATCATAACAATCTCTTTCCCTGTTTCTCCTCGGTTAACCAAAAGACTCACGGACGAAGAGTTCAACCAAATTTCAGGGCAATTTGATAACGCCCAAAAACAACCGTTGCATATTGAAATTCCAATAAGTGGCGCCGCAGTCCAGTTGGATTTTTTCAAAAAATTAATCGATTCACTAAAACAGGAAAAAATAAAGTTTACTATTGTAGGTCAGGACTCTATTTACACCAAAATGTTTTTCACTCATCTTGGCAAAAATCAAAATGTTGGGCTTCTTATTGGCCGGGGGGCCAAACAAACCGTGAATTACTACGAATCTCTTTTTTACCAAAGCCCGCGCCCGGGGGTGGAAATCACAAAACCATCCGAACAATGCTTTAAGTCAATTTTAAAACCGAACGAGCAGGGAGGTGTAGTCCTTCTACTTACAAACCCCGTTGGCCGCCAGGAACAAGATAATTTAAATTTTCTTGTTCGTCACGACCTTATCCCGGACACAAAACACCAAGAAAAGCTTTTTTCTATATTGCTAACTTCCGCCAAAGGCGGACCAGCCTTCGGCTGGAACATGCAAGAATTATCGTATTGGACTTACCGCGCAAGCCACTGGAGAGGTGTACGATTGCCGAGTAACTCAAAAGACGCTGCCGAGTTTATCATCAATTTAAAACAAAGCGGGATACTCCTGGCCATGCTATCATATGTTTCGCACAAGAAAAAGGAACTTACGTCAGGAGGCGTCGCACAAATTTGGGAGGAAATAGATAAGTTTCTGGGGTATAATAAGCGTGCTTAGGGGCGTCGTTCAGTGGTAGGACCCGGGTCTCCAAAACCCGTGACGAGAGTTCGATTCTCCCCGCCCCTGCCCAGAAGGACATTGGGATAAAAAGTGGCTGTTCTTCCCAAATACAAGGCAATTTTAGAGGTTCGAACCAGCTTGAAAAAGGATACATACATCATCAACTTCTTACACTTAACAAGATGGTCGTTCTATTTTAGACAGTAAAACAGAACGATATCCAAACATCGTTTCGTTTATGAAAAACATGGGATCAGGTAAATACTTAACACTACTTACTGTGCATTTAGAATATAAAGCATTTATACCCAATCTCCTCTCTTTTGATATAATCCTCTCATGGATTCTTCCGGGTTTATAAAAATAGATAATAAAGAGTTATTTTCAATTTTCACTGATGCTGGAAGCAAAAAACTTGTTATATTTTGTCACGGCTTCAGAGGCGACTCCACCGGACCCAATAGATATTTTGTTCGCTTGACTAGAAAACTTAAGGAGAAAGGAATTTCCTCTTTAAGATTTGACCAGTATGCCAATGGTAATTCTGAAGGAGACTTTGAAAATGCCTCATTTAATAATTGGGTAGACACAACTCTTTTTCTTGTAAATAAATATCTAAATCTTGGGTATGAAGTATCACTTTTGGGTCAAAGCATGGGGGGATCCTGTGCAATAGTTACTGGATCAAAGTTAGGAAACAAACTTTCATCAATTGTAGCTTGGACGCCTGGAGTTATAATCGATAAACCCAATACTCAAGGAAAGTATATGTACGAAAGTGGACAAAGGGTTAAATGGAAGTTTTGGGAAGAAGCCTACAATGCAAAAATTTCAGAGTGTTTTACAAAACTAAAAGTTAATACATACACAATATTCGCCACAAATGACGAATATGTTCCGCTTAAGGATCAAGAAATAATTATAAAATCAGCCAAGTCGTACCAAAAAATCGATATACTCAAAGGTGAAGTCCACAGTAAATGGGCTTACGAAACTTCTGAGAAAGTTATAAATAATACGGCAAATTTTCTATCTTCTAACTTCAAATAAGTTGTTGTTTAAGGGAGTACAAAAATCATATAGATAACATTGTTCGCGCTGAGCTGGGTGGGGCAAGAACAATATCCTGCATAGCAGGATCAAATCGCGCGCAAAAAAAGCGGAGGCGAGGCTAACAGTAGCACTATTGTCTTAAAGTATCAGCAATTTAGTTTACATGATACGGCTTCAAAAAGTAATTCTTGTGAGGATACAATAGCT
>Ga0155413_115_pt2 | contig 13298 bp, 10 predicted proteins | sample RifCSPhighO2_02_FD_106381 | JGI IMG/M metagenome (GOLD analysis project Ga0155413, IMG submission 106381) | Candidatus Woesebacteria bacterium RIFCSPHIGHO2_02_FULL_42_20
TATCCGGATTTATTGGGCGTAAAGCGTTTCGTAGGCTGTTAACTAAGTTTCACTTCAAAGACCGGAGCTCAACTTCGGGAAGGGGTGAAATACTATTTGACTTGAAATACTCCGGGGTTACTGGAACTGTCGGTGTAGGGGTGAAATCCGTTGATATCGACAGGAACTCCAAGGGCGAAGGCAGGTAACTAGGAGATATTTGACGCTGAGGAACGACAGCTAGGGGAGCGAAAGGGATTAGAGACCCCTGTAGTCCTAGCCGTAAACGATGCTCGCTAGCTCGCCGAGTTTGACTTGGTGGGCGTAAGCTAACGCGTGAAGCGAGCCGCCTGGGGAGTACGAACGCAAGTTTAAAACTCAAAGGAATTGACGGGGACCTGCACAACCAGTGGAGCATGTGGTTTAATTCGAAACAAACCGAAGAACCTTACCCGGGTTTGACATCCAGCACTTAATGCCTATGTAGAAATACTGTAGGAATCGTAATTTATTATGAAGTGCCGGACAGGTGTTGCATGGCTGTCGTCAGCTCGTGCCGTGGGGTGTTCCCTTCAGTGGGGTAACGAGCGCAACCCCCGTCTCGTGTTGAATATTCACGAGAGACTTTCGACCTTTTGGTTGAAGGAAGTGGGGACGACGTCAAGTCAGCATGGCCCTTATATCCGGGGCGACACACATGCTACAATGGAGCCGACAATGGGTTGCCAAGCCGTAAGGCGGAGCTAATCCCATCAAACGGCTTCTCAGTGGGGATTGAGGGCTGCAACTCGCCCTCATGAACGCGGAATTGGTAGTAATCGCGGATCAGCTATGCCGCGGTGAATACGTTCTCGGGTCTTGTACACACCGCCCTTTAATACATACATCGTATTTTACGAAGTATAGTAATATAGGAATAGGTAAGAACGCGCCTTGCAGTCATATCTTCTAGTGAGTTTAAATCTCACTCCCGATTAAATCGGGATAGCCAAAAAAAGACACAGTTAATAACTTTGTCGTAGCAGTCCAGGCAAGGTAACTTACCCGGACGGAGGGCTTGAGGCAAAAGACAGGGAAAGCATTATAAAGGCCGACGACTTTTGTTGGGCGGTCATAAGGAAGTCGTAAAAAAAGCCTGCTTTTCATGCCTGGAACAGAGGATATGATGACCGAGGGAGACCCTAGTAAGATCGAGATTAATACTTTAGGTCGAAAGACCGCAAGCTAAGCTTACTAGGGAGTCAGCTCTTTCATAGTACCCGCCGATAATTTGTATAATAATTTAAGCGGGGAAGGGAAGAACGTGATGTTAACACCAACTTGAGAATAGGTATGAATAAACATTACGGCTCGCTAAGTGCGGGAAAGCCGCTCGCTTAGTGGGAACGCGCAATAGTCTCAATGAAGCGCAATCCGTCAAGTCAGCAAAGTTGGGGGCACCCGAACCCCGAGCGATCGGGGGAAGGTGACACCAGCGATGAGGATTAAGTCGTAACAAGGTATCCGTTCTGGAAGGAGCGGATGGATCACCTCCTTTCTAAGGAGATGTACCACGGACCCATTAGATATGAAAATTATCTAACGGGTGTACACACCCAGACTTTTGCGAATGAGTGGTAGTCTGACTAAATAACCACCATCGTTTCCAGTCATATTTTGGTTGTTAAGAAAATTTATTGCGCTGAGGCTTTAGGGCCGAGGTAGTTTGTCCACTTTTTTCTCCATTTTCAGAAGCTCTTTTTGTAGTTTGTTTGCAATTAGGCAATGTGGGCTGTTTGGTGAGCTGCGCCTCTCTTGGTGTTTCCTACGTAGTCTTTGATAGGTTTTGTCCAAAGCGAATCTCGTATCCAGCAGAAGCGAGGATTGGGGTTGTCCGCACATACTGTATCAAAAACATCAAATTCGTAGCCTCTCATTAGTTTCTTTCAACAAACTTTTTTATTTATACCATAAACTGTCAATTTGAAAGAAGTTTCGTGAATTCTTCTGGAGTAATTTTTGCGTCTTTGAGAATTGAGAGAGTAATTCCTTTACCTAAATCTCTGCCTTTGTGAACCGGGACAGAAGCCCTGAGTTTGCCTTCAGGGTGGTAAAAAATATGGTGACTTCCCGAAACGTGATCAAGAGTAAAACCTTTCTTCTTCAAAACTTTGATTAACTTGTGGGCAGAAACGATAGGGATTTTAGGCATAGGAGACCTGCTTGTTGCCAAAGAGTTTTTCTACATTGATAACCTCTGTTGTCTCATATCCTTCCTCACGCGGGATTGGTTCGTTGTGTTTTTTGAGTGAGATCAAATACCCCTCAATGGCTTCTTTTAAATTCTTTTTAGTTTCCTCTATAGTGTCTCCCTGGGTGTGGCAACCGGGAAGTGAAGGCACAAACCCATGATAGTATTTTCCATCCTTTCTAATAATTGCTCTGTAAGTGAGAACTTTTGTATCCATGGGATTAGTATAGCATAAAACCATTTCTTCGCAGTTTTCGTCACATTCAGTTCACATGAACGTGACTCGTCAGACCGCCGATAATTTGTATAATAATTTAAGCGGGGAACTACTGGGTGCTGCTGACTGGGATGATTTTTAATCTTCAATCAAGTAGCCAACAGCTACCCTTCAAAATCCTATTCGGGATTTTCCCTTGCCGCCCTGCGTTAAGCAGATTCCCCTCCCTGCAATCGGAAAGGGGCGACTATCAGGAAAAAGGTATAAGAATTTGTTGTATGATTTGAGTATGTTGGTTTTCATTGACGATTCGGGAGATCCGGGATTTAAATTCGAAAAAGGTTCAAGTAAAATTTTTGTGATTGCAATGGTTATTTTTAATGATGATCTTGAGGCAGAAAAAACTTCTGTTGCGATCAAAGAAACAAGAAGAAAACTTAAGGTATCCGACCTTTATGAATTCAAGTTTAACAAAGCTAATAGGAAATTTAGAAATACATTTTTTGGGGCAATAAAGAAGTTTGATTTTGAAATAAGAGCCGTTGTTATTAATAAAAGTGACATACAGGATCCTAAATTTAAAGAAAGAAAGTTTAATTTTTACAACTTTGTAATTAAAGAACTGCTAAAGCAAAGCGAAAAAATTCTTAAAAATGCAAGAATAAATTTTGATAGAAGGGGAGAGAAAAACTTGCGGGATCAGTTAAGAGTTTATTTGAGCAGGGAGTTAAACAATTGAAAGAAGAAGATATTTAGGGATATTAAATTTGTGGATTCAAGACAAAATACTTTAATTCAGCTTGCCGATATGGCGTCGGGGGCGGTATTTTCAAGTTTTTCAGAGAAGGACAAAAGCTATCTTAATCTTCTTAGAAAGAAAGCGACCTTGCTTTCTATCTAAACGTTTGGTTTAGAACGCGCACCGTACGGTGACAATTCGAAAACAAGGTCTTTGTAATTATTAATATAACACTTTCTCTACTATTTTCAATCCTCAAATTTAATTTGCAGTTTTCGGACTGAGCGAACAAAGTGAGCCGAAAGACTCACCGTGCCCGCAGATGCTACGCATCAAGCGTTGCAGGCGGGTCAGTCCCGATTTTATCGGGAGAACTACTGGCTAACTGCTGACTGACTGATTTTAAAAAGTTGTATTATGAATTTATGCAATATGCGATTATTGACGAGAGTGGCCGTTTTGGTGATCCTGAAAGTAAATTTCTAGTGTTCGCAGTAGTTGCCACAAGATCTTTAATTGGAATGGATAAAATAATTCCGGCGGCAAGGAGAAAGATTCCCAGAAAAGGGAAAAGAAAATTTGAGAAAACTCTTGCTGAAATAAAGTTTTCAACGACGGGTGACAAAACGAGGATGACTGTCTTGGATCTGATTTCAAAGGAAAAATTGGAGTTATTTATTTTGGTTGTGGATTCCGAAGGAAAGAGGATAGAAGATAACCCTGAGAATTATTCTTTACTTGTGGCTAAAATTCTGAACTCGGTACTTAGCAGAAATCCGAATCTTAAACACGTAATTATTGATAGACATTTTACATGGATTACTCAGAGGGAGAAGTTTAACACGCTGGTGCAAAAAACGCTTAAGAAAGATTTGTTTATTGAGCATCTCGATAGTCAGCAGAATACAATTGTGTCCCTGGCTGATTTTGTGGCAGGTGCTATTAGGGAATATTATTCAAAAAGAAATAGAGTATGGAGAGAAATAATCGTTAAAAAGATTGTTAACGAAGAACGAACTACTTGGAAGAAATTAAAGCACCAAAAAAGGTAAAAGCTTGAAGGGGTTCGGGTAAACCGACGCCCTGCTTTTACCTACACTTCTAATATATCACAAATTGTCAAATTTTTGGGAAGCAGTTTTCGTCACATTCAGTTCACATGAACGTGACTCGTCAGACCGCCGATAATTTGTATAATAATTTAAGCGGGGAAGGGAAGAACGTGATGTTAACACCAGATTATATAGTTGGTTTAACCGAAGGAGAAGGATGTTTTTTGGTTTGTTTGAGGAAAGATTATCGAATAGAACTTCGATTTTTTATAACTCAGGCAATAGGAAACAGACCTCTTCTTTCGGAAATATAAATTGAGGGGAATTAAGTCTAAATCTTTGGCCACGTTCAGTTACATGAACGTGGGTACACACCCAGACTTTTGCGAGTGAGTGGTAGTCTGACTAAATAACCACCATCGTTTCCAGTCATATTTTGAAGGTCAAAGAAAAACCCGCTAGTAGTTAGCGGGTTTTTTAGTGTCTACATTTTAGGTACTCTCCTATATTTACTGTGGCGGTAAAGCTTCCAAGGCAATTGTGTATCTATCCCAGACCCACCATTTTTCTTGATCCCTTGGGCCTTGGCCACAGTAGCTTATAATAATTGCTCTTTTCGTGCCTTTGTAGATGTCGAATTTGGACACTCCATTTTCATCACGGTTATTATCGGCAATTACATCAACAATGTCGTTAAAAGGTGTACTGTCGTACGTAGGTTTTGCGCTGTGGTCAATGTAACCGACTGCGCCTATGATAAAGCCGGCGCTGCCGTCTTCTGTGATTACATCTGCACTTGATCCCTCTGCCTTATTCAGTTTTTGTCTATTTTCATTATCGCTAAATTTAGCTTCTAGGCTGCGAACGACTTCTTCTTCAAATAACTTCCTAAGTGCCTCTGCTTCCAGCTCCCTTCCTGTTGCCACATCTCGACCGGAGTGCAAGGCTAGGATAACGTTCCCGTATTTGTCTGGCACAGCGAATCCTGCTCCCGCACCTGGTGCAAAATCTTCATTATAAAACCTTTCTATTTCGTCTTGTGTCGGGGCTTTTCCAAACAGAGTTTTTGAAAGGAACGAAAGTTCGACTTTCCTTCCGTCATTTAGCGAAAAAACCATTTTAATATTTTGTTCCTTTTCAAAGTCAACGCCGTTGATTTTTAAAGGTTCCTTAGGTGCTGCGGTTTCAGTTTCGGTTGGTGTTTCTGTGGCCGTTGCTGACGGTGTTGGCGTTTCCGACGGGATGGGAGTCGGCGTTGAGGCATATGTAAAACCTCGCGCTTGTGTAGGTGGTATGTAAGCTTCGGTTGCGCCTGGTTTTGTTGGTTCCGCAGCAGCACTTGCTTGGGTTGAGAAAGCTAGTCCTAATCCAAGCGCTCCCGCTGCTGTAGCTAATACACTGGCAAATGCCAGTCGCAATTTCTTGCGCCTATCAGGAGCCGACACCGTTTTTTCTTTGGCAGCTGAGAGATCTTCAACGATTGTTTTATAAACTGGATTAGGAGAGCTTTGATACTCTTTAACTAGAGCCTCTCCTGCAAGAAGGTCCAGAATTCCGCTATATTGCTTAAGTTTGGAAATATCTTCATCTGAAGCTTTGTCTAAATAGTTTTTCAAAATACCTGTCAAAGCTGTTTCTGCGTTAGCTGCAATTTCCTCATTTCCGTTAGATTCTTTCAGTAAAGCAGTTCTGGTTTTAATTATCCACGAAGTTGCGAAGTTTGCGACAAATTCTTTGGATTTACCTTGATAGATATTATCAGTCAGTTTGCTGACAACGTCTGACCACGCAGAAGTGCCCTCTCTGATTTCTTCTTTGAGGGCTTTGACTTCCGCACCAATAGAATAGCTGTGATAGACTTCCTCAGGGCGGTGTACTGGTATAGAATGTTCTGCTGACATGTTTGGATCATTTATATTAGCCATAATTCCTCACGGCTAATTGTATCATGTTAGTGTTTTTTTAATTTCGCAATTTTTCAAACTTCAATCCTGAGCCTGTCGAACGGATTAAGATTTGAATACTGCGAGGGAGGTAGGGGTATTTTTAGTTTTTGCCAAGCCCTTCGTCGTGCTGTCCGACGGTGAGCATGGTTATTTCGCTAACCTTTTCTTACTCTTGCTTCAAAGACATTTTCCCTGCTCATCTTTCTTGATTTTAGGGAGGGGTGTCGAAAATTTATTGCGAGGCTAGAAAGTTGTTTGTCTATCTGTTTTTGAATAGCAAAAGGAAGTCTTTTATATTGCTTTTTAAACTTCTTGGTTCGGGATATTGTCACGAGTGCAGGTCTTGAATCAGTTTTTCAACAGAGTCAAATTTGACGACATTTCCTTTTTTTACTTCCTCCAAAGCCTCTGTGGTTTCCTTTTCCCACCATTCATCACTCCCATATCTTGGCCCAGATTTAATAGCCCTTACCTCGCGTCTCAACGCGATTAGCTGGGAGAGAATATCTTTAAGTAATTTTTTTTCGACTGTAACAACCTGCGTCATATGCCTAACATTTTACTTTAGTAAGCTGGTTGCTGTCAATTTGAATGAATTTCAATGTGCAAATTTCGTTGTTTTCGGCCTGAGTGGTGAGCAAAGTCGAACCATCGAAGGCCTCATCAGTACCGATTTAATCGGTAAAACAACTGGGAGAGAAAGAAAAGAAAGGAGGTGATGAAAAGGGTGTTGCACGATGAGTGCAAATATGAAAGCGCTGTGCTTTCACCCTAATCAAAACCTTGATCTTTCAAATTCTTTCTCCCCCGAAAGCTCTCTTGTTTTACGGCGTGTCGCCAAAATCCCGCTATGCGGGAAGTCGGCAAGTTTGCCGAAACAAAAAAGCTGCTGTCCGCAAGTCTGCGGACGGGGAGAGACGAAACAACTGTCTCCCGCAACTCAAGGCTGGCCGGGGGCACCCCCGATCAGATCGGTCGCCTCGGGGGCGGCCAGCCAATGAGTTCGTTTGCCCTCTTTACTTTGAGGAAGCCCGCCCTAGAGGGCGAGAAAAGTGAGCTTCCCGCCCGTTAGCGCCGCCGGATGGCGCGCGCCAGCCTGAGAGCCCGCGGCAGTCCGAAGACTGCCACGAGCACGAGAGCAATCGCCTTGGCCACATCGGCCAGGAAATTGCTCGGCGAAGCGCCGCCTCCCCCCGTTTCCGGGAGGGGGAAGCTCGTCGGCGATGCCGACGGCTCGGGCGTGCTGCCGGGCGTCTCGGTTGGCTCGGGCGTGCTGCCGGGCGTCTCGGTTGGCTCGGGCGTGGGGTCAGAGACCCACACGCATTTAGCCGGCCGAACGTCGGTCGGGTCGTAATCACAAACACAGACCACGTCCGGCGGGTTTCCCACCAAACTGTACTCGGGAGGACATGAACACTCCCAGTGCCCGGCGGGTTCCTCGGCCGACGCCGGTTGTGTTGCTCCGAAGAGCAACCCAATGAGCCCTGCGGCTCCGACGACCTTCTTTAACAGTGAACGCATGGCGTTCATTTTTTTTCTCCTCGAAATTTGGATTTTGCGCCCGTGTCGGTCGCCGCTTAGCAGCCTGCCCCTGCCTGCTTTTGCGGCTTCCAAACGGAACGCGCGGGAAAGTTGAAATTTGTGATTGACTAAGTATAAAAACTAATCTATCTTTAAAAGTATGATAACCGATAACGATGTGGCAAAAATCAGAAAGGCTTTAAAGCCTGATTTTGACCGGATGGTCACGAAATCTGATCTTGATCAACTTAGACAAGACACGAAATCTGATCTTGATCAACTTAGACAAGACACGAAATCTGATCTTGATCAGACGGAAAAGAATATCAAAAAATATGTCCACGAGGGAGTAGATGCTGTTGTTGATGGTATTGATAATATACTTCGAGATTATCAATTTGATTCACGCATCCAAAAACTTGAGAAAATTCACCCAGGTGGCCGTCATCATCAAATAGATTGACTTTTATGCAATCTCAACTTCCTTGCGCGCTCCGCTTGGTACTTTGCGTCAAGCAAGGGCAAATTTGTCTATTTAAGACAATTGTTTCAATCTCTCTTGTTAAAGTACTATCGCTTCGGGTTACACCTTTATATCTAGGCAAATCTAGATAAAAGAGCTTCGCCGAGAGCTTTAATAAACCCCTTATTCAGGGGAGAGTGGAGGCAAAACACGCTTTAGAGGTTTTGTCCCTATAATTTAGAGGGACTTGTGTCCTACCTCCACACCTCCCTGAACAAAAAAAGCCGCACAGAGTGCGGCTAGTTAAAAATTCTAACTAACTTTGAACTAACTAACGATCAGCTAGTTCAGCCCTCTAAAGCTTTACTATATTTGTTATTATATCACCTAAAGTCTCTTTTGTCAATACTATGGGACTTTATTGATACATTGTAATTATATCAAAAACAAGCCTAAAAATCAAGATATCGATTATCTTTGATACACCTTAATTATAGCACAAAAAGGTATATAAGTCAAGTATTATAGGGTGGTCTATTTACGTTATCTTAATACCAGTCTTTTTAATCTCGGAAGCAAGCGGATCATATTTGTTTTTGAAGTCCTTCGGGTTATACGGGTGTGGTTCAATCATGCTGTCTACTTTGAGAGCGATCCGTCCTAGTTTCATCATTTCTTCAAACGGTTTTTTACCGAAGATAGGCGAAACAACACAGATATCCAGGTCGCTGTCATACCTTGCTGACTTTTTAGCGTGGGAACCAAAAAGGATTAATTCATCTACAGGAACACCGGATTCCAGTAATACCTTTTTATATTTTCTTGCCAAGTCGACTGGCTTGCCTTTTAATAAAGTTTTTCGAGCCACTTGTAATACCTTCTAATAATTTTGAACCAGTTAGATGTATATTCCCTTATTGCGGTTTTGTAGAGTTTATATTTTATTTCGTCATATCTGGCTTGAACATGGAATTTGGTAATATCTGCCAGTTCATTTTCTTGATTTTTGGTCAAGTCAATTTTTGCTGCACTTGCCAATCCTACTAAGTTGTGGATATATGGTGGGGCAGAGTCGGTTTTTTTTGTAACTAAGCCTTTAAGCAGTTTTTCAAGAGCAAGTTGTCCTAAAAACAAAGCCCAGTCGAAATGGCCGAGTTTAAACATGTCTTGAGCAATTTTAAAATTTCTTTTTGCTCCCTCCCGCCAGATTTTAATTGCAGCTTTTTTGCTCATACCAAAGTATTATACCTCAGAGTCATAGATTGTTTTGTCTGGAGTGCTCTCAACCTCTTTAGCTTTTTTTGCTTCAGCCCGTGGTTCATTCTCCTGAACCTTACGGGCCCAGCGCTCGCGGGAGACTTTGATGACTTTATCTCTGTTTTGGTTTATTGACTTTGGAAGGGGTAGTGTTGTGGCCAGGAATGGCCGCATAATTTTGTCGTCAATAGTGAGTCTGACCGCGACCTGGTACCGGTCAAGGTTTACAAGGTCGCTTTCGCTAAAGACTTCGGCGAATTCGCGCTTTAGTGTTGCCGCATCGTCGGCTCCAGCCGAGAAAGAAACGATTGTCCCGGCGTTGCCCAAAATCGCGCTTTTGACTTCCTCGGGGATTTGGGCCGTATATTGATTGGCGAGCATAAGTGCGAGTCTGTACTTTCTCGCTTCTGACAAAATTTTAATGAATGAGGTTGTCGCGAAGTTTTGAAACTCATCGACATAAAGATAAAAGTCTTTCCGGTTTTTCTCCGGTATTGCAACTCTGTGCATTGCTGAAAGTTGGAATTTTGTAATGACCATTGCGCCAAGAAGAGCCGAGTTGTCTTCACCGAGTCGACCTTGAGAAAGGTTGGCAAGTAGTATTTTCCCCTCATTCATAATGTTTTCAATATCGATAGAGCTTTTGGGTGAACCGATGACGCGGCGGATCAGAGGCGAGGAGACAAACTGGCCGACTTTATTTAGTATCGGGCTTATGACTTCCTGCTGGGTCTCTGGTTTCCATCTTTCGTATTCGTCGGTCCAGAAGTGTTTTAAGACAGAGTCTTCAATTTTGGCAACCAACCTGTTTCTGAAAGATTTATCGGTGAGAATTGTAACAACGTCGCTTAAGGTTGTATTTGGTATTTCGGTGAGTGTCAACAGGGTGTTTCGCAAAATATACTCGAGGCGCGGCCCCCAAGAGTGGCCGAAAATTTTATAGAAGATGGAAACAATCCCCGAGACAACAAGTTCGGCTTCTTCTTTATTGGTCACTTCCAGACTGTTAATAATAATCGGGTAGTCGCGGTCTGCAGGATTAAAATAAACAACGTCGTTAATTCGGGAGCGGGGCACATAGTCAAGGAGTATTTCAATGAGGTCGCCATGAGGGTCAATGACGGCAACACCCCTGTCTTTCTTAAAATCATCAATTGCCATATTTGCAATTAAGGTGGACTTTCCTGTGCCGGACTTTCCGATACACCAGATGTGGCGGCGGCGGTCACTATTTTTTATTCCGAATATTGTTTCTTTATTTTTAAAAACGGTTTTGGCAAAGAAATTGATTTCTCTTTTTTCATCCTCACTTGCAGTAATTGCCGCGGGCAAATTTTCCGGCGGTTCGGACAAAACCGACACACCCCAGGCAATTGTCGGCGTTTTGATTTTTTCACTTGGCAAGTGCCATAAAGTCGCCAGTTCAGCGATGTTTAGTATCTGATTTCCCGAGACGCGGCGCTCTAAAAGAGCCTTAACGGGCGAACCTGAAAGGAGAGAATTTGGCCTGACTGCTTTGATTGAGTTAGCGTTCGGTCTGGTCACGACTTCAAAAGCATTTGAAAGTTCTTTCAAAGTCTCGCTTTTGTTGGATGCGATTCGAACCGTCGTGTTAAACGCCGGAAACAATATTTTTTCTCTCAAGATTTCGCGGTCGGGAAGCTCTGACCTGATACCATCTTTGTTTACGATCCCTTTTTCAATTTTGTACTCGATTGATGCCCTCCACCCCTGTGGGGTGCCGGCAAGGGCGTACTGAACTAGAGTAACTTCCCCGGGTTCCGACTTTGCTAAAACTGAAAGAATAGACGAGATTGGGTCTATATCTTTGAAAGCAGTATACGTCGCTAGGGGGTAGTTTTGGGAATCTTTAAGCCTTGCTTCCCAGACAATCAAATCGGCAGACTTGGCGGGATCTTCTTTTTGCTTTTGAATGACTACCAATGGATAGCTTGATTGGATTTGCGTTTCGACATAAGAAACCAGAGAGTTACTGCATGTGACCTGAAATTGGATTTGCTGGTTAAAAACAAGTATCTCAAGGCTCAGTTTTGTTTTATGTTTTCCGCGCAGCTTTTCCAAAAAACTAATAGATGAAAGTTGGGTAAGCGACGCCAAAAATGTTTGTGCGGCTTCAGGGGTTACTTCAGTATTTCTGGGAAGCTTTAAGACAAGTGTAGTTAAGTTTTCCATAGAATTATTATATAATAGATTTCGCCTTTTGGGTGCGTGGCTCAGTGGTAGAGCGCTTTCCTGATAAGAAAGAGGTCCCTGGTTCGATCCCAGGCGCACCCACAGTTTTGGAGAAAAAGGATCGTTGGGAATGGCGCTCGCCACGCCCGCGACCGTGGCGAGCGCTGCAAAGCCCTGTTTATATACGCAAAAAAGCCGCCGATTAAGTAAAGAGTAGTCCGAGCCGACTTTTTTGGCGAAGAATGATAATTCTTCGCCATTATGTTTCGCGCGCGCGATTTTGGCCGCATCAGCGGCCACTTCTATAAATTCCTTCATTAGTCCGAGCCATTCACTTCCGTTTTTGGAAATACTAACTATTTTCTCTTTGCATTTGATTTTTAGCTCTACTAATTCGTTTTTCTTTTGTTGATACATTTGGGGGTCAACGATTTGGTCAAGATAGCCTTCAAGAAGCCTGTCCAGTTTTTGATCAATTTCCTGGATGTCAGAAGAAAATTTGAAAATAGAGGTTTCGTTATTTCTTTTTTCTTCCATTCCTTCTTTATCCAATCTTTCCAACCACAGCTTAGCCCATGAATCAGGCAAAGCGGATCTAGTTACAATTGCCCGCAATTGTAACTCTACAAGTTCTTCTCGCAGATAATTTTGCGAACAATCAGTTCTCTTTTTGGTACAGCGGTAGTAAATGTAATCCACGTTTCCTCTAGTTGAGGGATAGCATTTGTGTTTAACTTCGGCGGTAATGGCGCAACCACATTCAGCACATCTGGCTAATCCTAAAAAGGTGAAGTTATGTTTATTATTTTTGGGATGTTCCCGATCCTCAAGAATTTTCTGGACTTTCTCGAATATGTCAGACGGAATAAAAAGTTTGTGTGTTCCTTCGTAGGTTTCACCGCCGAAGTTGATTACCCCGATGTAAAATTTGTTACTCAAAATCCGTTTGACAGTATCGAGATGAAGCATTTTACCGCTGTATCTTGTTATGCCAAATTTTTGGAAGAATCGGGCAAGGTTGGCAAAAGAGCTTTCGCCTTTGGCGAAAAGCTCAAATGCTTTTTTGACGATTTTGGACTTTATGGGATCAACTTCGATTGTCCGTAGCCTTGGTTCATTCAAATATCCATAAGGTGCTTTATTGGGTAAAATTCCTTTGCGCAATTTTTGCCGATTGCCTCGTTTTACGTTTTCAGACAGGTTGTCCACATAATATTTGGACTGACCAAAGGCGATTGAAAGCATAAATTTCCCTTGCGGGGTGTTATCGAACCAGAAAGTAGGAAACTTCAAGTCAAGTAATTTACCAGTATCAAGCAAATAGATGAGTTTTCCGCCATCAACAGAATTTCTGGCTAAACGATCTGGATGCCAACTCAAAATTGCGTTTGCTTCTCCTTTTTCGATTTTTTGGATGACTTCCTCAAAAACTGGCCTTCCCAAGTTTTTGGCGGTTCGGGATTCTGTTAAGAAGCAAACGACATGCAATTTTTCCTTGGCTGCAAATTCTTTCAGTTCCTCAATCTGAGATTCGATCGACAAAACCTGTTTTTCCTTCTCGTCTGTTGATTTTCGGCAGTAGGCGATATATTTGATCATGGTTTTGTTTTCTTTCTTAAAATTTTTGCGTTTTTCTTTTCTCTCTTTTATTTGCGGCGGCTTTTTTGCGTATATAAACAGGGCTTTGCAGCGCTCGCCACG